>Ga0268279_1000827_pt1 | contig 18749 bp, 20 predicted proteins | sample saktaG_6_FD_190142 | JGI IMG/M metagenome (GOLD analysis project Ga0268279, IMG submission 190142) | Saline water microbial communities from Sakinaw Lake, British Columbia, Canada - sak_2010_1_5_80m | ecosystem: Environmental > Aquatic > Non-marine Saline and Alkaline > Saline ...
CATAGAAATATAATTAACAATGAATAAAAAATATTTTATAAAAAGTTCGTTATTTATCATTACTTGTATATTAGTGTTGTTTTTTTATACGTCAGTTAATTTGCCTTTAACTTGTCAGGAAGAATGTGATTTTTCAATAGCTAAAGGGGAAAACTTAAGAAGTATTGCTAATCGTTTAAGAAATGAAAAATATATTTCTTCATCAATTTTGTTTCAGGTTTATGTAAAAACAAAAGGATTAGAAAAGAATATTAAAGCAGGGGATTATCAATTTATTCCACCTTTAACAATTACTAATATAACTGAGATTATCACTAATGGAAAATTAACTCAGAATAATAATAGTTTTCTCATATTAGAAGGGGAAACAATGTTAGAAATAGAAGAAAATCTAAAAGAAAAAGGTCTGATTGATTCATCTGCGTCATTAAAAGATTGGAAAATAGGAGATTTTCTTGAAAAAAGATATCTTGATATTTTTTCTGAATTTCCTTCCGATACTTCATTAGAAGGATATTTATTTCCTGATTCTTATCATTTACCTCAAGGATTGGAAGAAAAAGAAATTTTTTCAATGTTTATAGATAATTTTGTTTCAAAAACTGAAAATGATCTGTTTTTTGATATAAAAGAGCAGAAAAGAAGTTTTTATGAAATTTTAACAATGGCTTCTTTATTAGAAAAAGAAGTTCGTGAGGAAACAGATAAGAGAATGGTAGCAGATATTCTTTGGAGGAGATTAGATACAAATTTTCCTCTTCAAATAGATGCGACAATATGTTATGCCGAATACGAATCATTTAAAAAATGCTCTCTTAATCGTGAATTATTTAAATTAGATTCTCCTTATAATACTTATCTTTATAAAGGATTACCTCCTACACCAATTAATAATCCTGGAATAGAATCAATACAAGCAGCTTTAAATCCATTAGAAAATGATTATTGGTATTATATGACTGATAGAGAAACAGGAAGAACTATTTTTTCTGAAACATTTGAAGAACATTTAGAATCTCGAGGGAAATATCTATAAGAGAGTATTATTTGACTTCAATAATTTATTATGGTATATTTCAGTTGAGGGACAATATCGTCTCCTAACCGAAACAATTATTTAGTTGAAAATGACTAAAAAAACCAAAAAATTAAATATTACTAAAGTCCAAGAAAAAATTACTCGGGCTAATTTAAAATTATTTACTTCTTTGGATTATAAAAGAATACTTAATTTAGATTATCAGGCAGCAAAAAGGAGTATTACTCGCTACATTCGCGCAGGGTTTTTAGTAAAAGCCAGAAAGGGTTTTTATTTTATTAAGGCTAACCCTCCGCATGAATTTGAAATAGCCAATAAAATTTACCAACCATCTTATATATCTCTTGAGACGGCTCTCTCGTTTTATGGAATAATTCCAGAAACAATTTATGAAGTAATGTCTGCTACTTCGCGTACTACAAGGGGATTTAGTATTAATAATATTAAATATTCTTATAAAAAGATTAAAAAAGATTGTTTTAATGGATACAAGCCAATTAAGATTAAGAATGCTACTATTCTAATTGCTGAACCAGAAAAGGCTTTAGTTGATTATCTATACCTTGTTGTTTTAGGAAAAAGAAAATTGGCTTATGAAAGAATTGATTTAAGTAAAATTAAGAAAATTAAACTATTAAATTATGCTAAACAATTTCAAAAGAGAAAAATTAAAGAAATAATTAATAATCTTTATGCTGAGTCAAAACGCAATCAAAGAGTTATCTATTAAAAATCAGACCAGGGAAGATAATATTGCTCGGGAATATATTCAACATTTATTTTTATCAGCGCTTTACAGCCAAAAAGGCTCAGATGTGCTTTTGTTTAAAGGGGGAACCGCTTTAAAAACTGTTTTTCATAGCCCACGATTTTCCGAAGATTTAGATTTTAGCGTTCAGAAGATTCTATCTAAAGATAAATTAGATAATTTTTTTTTAGGATCAATTTGTAGAATAGAGCAGGAAGGAATCGCAATAGAATTAAAAGAGGCTGGATTTACTTCAGGAGGTTATTTAGGAATTCTTTCATATTCTTTTTATAATTTTAGAGGTGAAATTAATATTGAAATTTCTTTGCGCAAAGAAGAGTTTTTACAAAAATCTGTAACAACTATTGTTTCTGATTTTCTGCCTGCCTACGTTTTGGTTTATTTATCTCCTAAAGAGATAGTAAAAGGTAAATTCTTAGCATTACTTAAGCGGCATAAACCAAGGGATTATTATGATTTATATTTTATTTTAAGGCATCCTGAATTAAATAAATTTGTAGATTTTGAAAAGATTTCAGAGATTAAGGGAAAATTGTTAAAAGAAAGAATAAATTTCAAAAGTGAATTAGAGATATTGTTACCAATAAGCCATCATATAATTTTAAAAAATTTTAAACAATTATTAATTAAAGAAATAGATAAACATCTATGATTTTTAATTTAGATTTATTTGTGATATTATAAAACAGAATGAAAATAAACAGATTTTATGAAAAAATCTGGAAAATTAAATATTAAAAAGACAACGAAAATATTATAATATAATTAATTGGAATATGGATTATAAAAACGCCTTTAAAAATAAAATAATTTTAGTAACCGGCGGCACTGGCTCTTTTGGCAATGCTGTTGTTGACAAGTTATTGCAATATAATCCTAAAAAAATCATCATTTTCAGCCGCGATGAGAAAAAGCAGTTTGATATGGGTAATAAATACCATAATGACAAATTAAGATTTATTACCGGTGATGTCAGAGACATGGATGCGGTTTTTCACGCAATGTACGGCGTGAACTATATTTTTCACGCTGCCGCCCTAAAGCAGGTTCCAAATTGCGAGTTTTTCCCTTATGAAGCCATTAAAACAAATTCCTTGGGCGCTTATAATGTTATTAACGCTGCGATTGAAAACAGCGTAGAAAGATTAGTAGTTTTAAGTACTGATAAGGCAGTTTATCCTATAAATGTAATGGGAATGACTAAGGCATTGATGGAAAGAATAATGATTGCAATTTCTCGGGAAAAAAGAGGCAAGACAATTTTATGTGGTACTCGTTACGGCAATGTAATGTATACACGGGGTTCGGTTATTCCTTATTTTGTTGGTTTAATGAAAGCCGAAAAACCATTAACCGTTACCAGTAAAAATATGACCAGATTTATGATGCCTTTAAGTCATTCTGTGGATTTAGTTTTATATGCTTTGACTAACGGCAAAGATGGTGAAATTTATGTCCGAAAATCGCCGGCAGCAACGATCGGCGATTTAGCTGAGGTTTTAGTAGAGATTTTCAATTACGACAAAGGTATTCAGGAAATTGGCATTCGACCCGGCGAAAAAATGCATGAAACTTTAATTTCCAGTGAAGAAACGTTTCGGACAGAAAATTGCGGGGATTATTATAAAATAATTCCAGAAGTTCCGGGCATGGATTACCGGCAATATTTTTTCAAAGGTCAAAAGAATAATCATTTGCCTCATGAAGGATATACTTCCGCGAACACTAAAAGATTGTCTAAAGTGGAGTTAAAAGAATTACTTCTTTCGCTTGATGAAATAAAGGAGGAGTTAAAAAATTTTAAAAAATAAAACAATGAGCGAAAAATTAGAGATTAAGCGGGACCAGAGGGGGGATTTAATAGAGGTTTTTAAAATTCCGGGAGTTGGTCAAGTTTTTTATGCAACAACTAAACCGGGAGCAATTCGCGGCAACCATTATCATAAAAGAAAAAAGGAATATTTTTGCGTTATTGAGGGAAAAGCTGAAATTAAATTAAGGAATAGGGACAATAATGAAGTAGAAGAACATATTGTTTCAGGCGACAATCCGGAAATTGTCGAAATGAAAATTAATTGGACTCATAATATTAAAAATATCAACGATACAGAAATGAAATTATTGGTTTGGGTCAATGAAGTTTTTAATCCTGAGGATCCGGATACTTACGCCGAAGAAGTTTAAATAATTTAAAAAAATGAAACAAAACAAATCAAACAAACTAAAAATAATGACTATTTTCGGCACGCGACCGGAAATTATAAAACTTTCACGGATTTTCGCTAAGTTTGACCAGTATGTTAACCATATTATGGTTCATACTGGGCAAAGTTTTGATTATGAAATGAACAAGATTTTTTTTGAGCAGCTGAAAATAAGAAAGCCTGATTATTTTTTAGGGGTCAAGTCTGATACTTTAGGCGGGCAGATTGCCAATATTATCTTAAAAAGCGAAGAGGTTTTATTAAAAGAAAAGCCGGACGCGGTTTTTATTTTTGGGGATACTAATAGCGCTTTGGCGGTCATTATTGCCAAAAGACTGAAAATACCGATTTTTCATATGGAGGCTGGAAATCGTTGTTTCAGCGAAAATGTTCCAGAAGAAATAAATCGCAAAATCATTGACCATATAAGCGATATTAATATTCCTCTTACGGAAAATGCCCGGCTTTATTTAATCCAAGAAGGTATTCATCCAGGCACGATTTATGTTACTGGTTCGCCTACCGCGGAAATTTTAGATTATCATAAAAAACAGATAGAGGCGTCAAAAATTTTAAAAGAATTAAAATTATCACCGCGAAAATATTTTGTTGCGAGTATTCATCGAGAGGAAAACGTTGATACACTTGAACCATTAACAAAATTAATTGATTCTTTAAATGCCGTAGTCGAAACTTATAAGATGCCGATTATTGTTACCACTCATCCACGGACCGCCAAAAAACTTGAGGAATATAAAATAAAAGCGAATAAATTGATAAATTTCCATAAACCATTCGGAATTTTTGAATATATAAAATTACAGAAAAACGCCTTTTGTGTTTTATCTGATAGTGGCACCATCCAAGAAGATTCATCATTATTAAGTTTTCCGGCTATTCAAGTAAGAAACAGTTCAGAACGGCCTGAAGCTTTTGACGAAGGAGTTTTGATTCTTTCTGGCTTGGATAAAGACATTATTCTGCAATCAATTGAAATTACCGTTAAGCAGTATGAGTCTGGCGAAAAATTCAATGTGCCAAGAAATTACCAAGATAAGAATGTATCAAGTAAAGTTTTAAGACTTGTTGTGGGACTGACAAAAATTATTCAAAAAAAACGGGGATATCAAAAAGTGGCAGAATAAATTTTAGTAAACTAAATTTAAATATAATATTAAATATAATATTAATATGAAAAAAGCTTTAATTACTGGAGTAACAGGTCAAGATGGTTCTTATTTGGCTGAATTTTTATTAGAAAAAGGATATGAAGTTTATGGTATTAAAAGGCGTGCTTCTTCTTTTAATACAGAAAGAATAGATCATATATTTCAAGAACCTTATGAGAGAGAAAGAAGATTTTTTCTTCATTATGGAGATATGACCGATGCCACTAATCTGATTCAGATTATCCAAAAGGTTCAACCTGATGAGATTTATAATCTTGCCGCCCAAAGCCACGTTAAAGTTTCTTATGAAACGCCAGAATATACTGCAAATACAGATGGTTTAGGATGTTTGAGGTTATTAGAGGCCATCAAGATTCTCGGTTTAGAGAAAAAGACAAAATTTTATCAAGCATCAACCAGTGAATTATTTTCCGGCAAACCAGATGAGACGCCGCAGAATGAGGGTACACCTTTTCACCCAAGAAGTCCTTACGGGGTAGCTAAATTGTATGCTTATTGGATAACTGTAAATTATAGAGAGGCGTATAATATCTTTGCTTGTAACGGTATACTTTTCAATCATGAGAGTCCACGGCGTGGTGAAACTTTTGTTACCAGAAAAATTACTCGGGCGGCTAGCCGGATTAGTTTAGGGTTGCAGGATAAATTGTATTTAGGTAATCTTAATGCTAAAAGAGACTGGGGGCATAGTAAAGATGCTGTTGAAGCGATGTGGATGATGCTTCAACAATCAAAGCCTGATGATTTTGTAATAGCAACAGGTAAACAGCATTCAGTTAGAGAATTTTGTCAGATTGCTTTTAAAGAATTGGAAATTGATTTGGAATGGCAGGGAAAAGGGTTAGATGAAAAGGGAATAGATAAAAAAACTGGTAAAGCAATAATAGAGATTGATCCAGAATATTTTCGTCCTAATGAAGTAGAATCATTATTAGGTGATCCAACTAAGGCAAGAGAAAAATTAGGATGGAAGCCAAAGACAACCTTTGAGGAATTGGTAAAAGAGATGGTTCAATGTGATTTAGAAGAAGCAAAAAAAGATATTCATCTTAAAAATGGTGGTTTTAAAATAAAAAACAATTAAAGATAATTATTATTAATTTAATGATAAAACTTATCAAATCTACCTTTTATAAGGAAGAAAATACCAAAAAAGCTTTAATCCAATTTATTTCTTCTGCAAAGAAATTAAGTTTTGGTCAGGAATGCGAAAAATTTGAGAGAAATTTTGCTAGTTATCAAGAGCGAAAATATTGTATTTTTTTTAACAGTGGTAGTTCAGCCAATCTTGCCCTTATTCAAGCCCTTTTAAACTTAGAAAGATTTCAAAAAGATGATAAAATAGGATTTTCAGCGGTTACCTGGGCTACAAATATTATGCCTTTAATTCAACTAGGGCTTCAGCCAGTTCCTATTGATATTGAATTAGACACTCTAAATGTTTCCAGTCAAACTTTACAAAAAGTTCTTCAGAGCACTTCCTTAAAAGCTCTTTTCATAACAAATTTACTTGGTTTTTGTGATGACATTGATGGAATAAAAAAGATTTGTGATAAGAAAAACATTATTTTAATTGAAGATAATTGTGAATCTTTAGGCACAATCTATAAAGGCCGTAAACTTGGTAATTTCGGTTTAGCAAGCACATTTTCTTTTTTTGTAGGCCATCATATGTCTACAATTGAAGGAGGCGCTGTATGCACAGATGATAGAGACCTTGCTGAGGCATTGAGATTGGTAAGAGCACATGGATGGGATAGAAATTTAAATAACCATCAAAAAGAATTACTAAGAAAAAAATTTGGTATTCGTTCAGATTTTTACGCATCCTATACATTCTATGATTTGGGCTATAATTTTAGACCTACGGAAATAAATGGATTTATAGGTAACAATCAGTTAAAATATATAGATGAGATATTGCAAAAAAGAAATGCAAATTTTATAAAATTAGCCTCTGTTCTTTATAAAAGAACAGGACAATATTATCCAATGAAATTTGATCACATAGATTTTGTTTCTAATTTCGCTGTACCTTTAATTTGCAAAACAGAAGACTTTCGAGATAAACTAAGAAAAAAATGCAAAAACAAAATTGAAATTAGGCCAATTGTTGCAGGTGATTTAACCCGGCAGCCATTTTTTAAAAAGTATATGCCATCTTATGCAAACAATTTTGTTTGTCCTAATGCTCAAATTGTTCATAAACAAGGGTTATATTTTGGTAATAATCCGGATTTAACAGAAGAAGAAATAAAAGAAATTATTCATGTTTTTACTGAAGAATAAAAAAATATTATTAACTGGAGGAAATGGTTTTTTAGGCCATTTCGTGTTTAAAAAACTTTTAGAAAATGGGGTTAAAGAGAATGATATTTTTATTCCAAGGACAAAAGAATGCGATCTAAGAGAGAAGGAAAATTGTTTAAAAGCCACGAAAAATATAGATATAGTTATTCATCTCGCCGGTAGAGTAGGAGGAATTTTATTTAACAAGAGTCACCCTGCGGAAATTTTCTACGATAATACAGCAATGGCTTTAAATATTATAGATTCTGCTTACAAGAATCATGTAGAAAAATTTATTGGTATTGGAAGTGTTTGTGAGTATCCTAAATTTACTCCGATCCCTTTTGAAGAAAAGGATTTATGGAATGGTTATCCTGAAGAAACAAACGCCCCATATGGATTAGCAAAAAAGTTTATGTTGATTCAATCTCAAGTTTATCGTGAACAATATGGTTTTGATGCCATTCATATTCTTTTATTAAATCTTTACGGTCCGGGAGATAATTTTGATTTACAATCCTCACATGTCATTCCAGCTTTAATTAGAAAAGTGGATGAAGCAAAGAAAGAAGGTAAAAATTATATTGAAGTTTGGGGAAGCGGTGAAGCGACAAGGGGGTTTTTGTATGCAGAGGACGCAGCTGAAGGAATAATTATGGCTGCTGAAAAATATAGCAAATCAGAACCATTAAATTTAGGAACTGACTTTGAAATTTCTATAAAGGATTTAGTAAATTTAATTTGTAAATTAATGGATTTTAAAGGTGAAATTCGTTGGGATATTACAAAACCTGGTGGTCAACCTAAGCGCTGTCTTGATACTTCAAGAGCCCAAAAAGAAATCGGCTTTGCGGCTAAAACAAATTTTGAAGAAGGATTAAAAAAAACAATTGAATGGTATAAAATGAAATTTAATTAAATTTAATTTTTATTATGAATAATAAAGATATTCCAATCATTATATTATGCGGAGGCAAGGGAATGCGTTTACTTGAGGAAACCGAGTTCAAACCAAAGCCAATGATAGAAATAGGAGGAAAGCCGATTTTGTGGCATATTATGAAAATATATGCCCATTATGGATATCGTGATTTTGTTCTAGCCCTTGGTTATAAAGGCGATTACATTAAAGATTATTTTTTGAAACAAAGATATTATGAGTCGGATTTCTGTCTGAATACGAAAGACGGAGAAATTTCGAATGTTATTCCAAATAATCATTTTGAAAAAGATGAATTTAATATAAAGTTCGCAGATACTGGCTTGGAAACTCCTCATGGCGAAAGAGTTTTAAAACTTAAAAAATATATTTTAGGAGACTTATTTATGGTAACTTATGGCGATGGAGTTGCGGATATTGATATTGACAAATTAGTGGATTTTCATAAAAGCAAAGGAGTAATGGCAACAATAACTGGCGTTCATCCTGTTTCGAGATGGGGTTTAGTAAAAGTAGATAAAGATAATATTATTGATAACTTTGCCCAAAAACCAATGCTTTATGATTATGTAAATGGAGGTTTTATGGTGTTTAAGAAAGAATTTTTAGATATTCTGAAAGAAGGGGAGATGATAGAGGATTCTCTTTCAAAATTAATTTCCCAAAAACAAGTAGCCCTATATAAACATGAGGGTTTTTGGTACGGAATGGATACTTATAAAGATTTTGTTTTTCTAAACGAACTTTGGGATAAAGATCCTAAGTGGAAAATTTGGTGTTAAAAAAATAAAATTAAATATGAAGAAGATTAATATATTTATCGGAATTGGGATAGGATTAATTATTATTACTGCAGTTTGTGTGATATCATCCGGTAAGATTGGTCGGTTCGTCCCAGACAGAGAAGTTAAGATTTCTCAAGAAAAAATTGAAAAGAAAGTAATGCTGATTATAGACAGCGGTGAAGAATTATTGTCTAAGGCGATTGAAACTGAATTTAAAGAAGGAATGACTGCCTTTAATCTATTGAGCGACGAAACAGAAAAATTAAATTTAACTTTAAAGTTTAAAACCTATAATATGGGAGTTTTTATTGAAGCAATTGGTAATAAAGAAAATGGAGAAGATGGAAAATACTGGCTATATTATGTCAACGGAGAAATGCCCCAATTAGCCGCTAATAAACAATTGTTAAGCTCGGGAGACAAGGTTGAATTTAAATTTGAAAAATCGCCATTTTAATTATGCAAATTATTAAAAAGATACAAATCTTAGAAATTGCCACAGCTATTCTTTTGGTTTTAATTGTGGCTAGTATGCGGTTGATTCCACATCCGCCCAATTTTGTTCCTATTGCCGCCATCGCCCTGTTTGCTGGAGTTTATTTTTCAAAAAGAACAGCCTTTATCTTGCCAGTAGCGGCTATGATAATTTCCGATATCTTTATTGGTTATTACGAGATTAGCTTAATGGCTGTAGTTTACGGAAGTTTTTTACTCTACGTTCTTTTGGGGTTTTGGTTAAAGAAAAACAAGAAATGGTATACGATTGGAGGGAGTGCAATTTTAGGGGCAGTATTATTTTTTCTCATTACTAATTTCGCTGTCTGGGCTTTCACTCCTTGGTATACTAAAACCCTTTCTGGGTTAATTCAGTGTTATCTTATGGCCCTGCCCCTTTTCAGGAACACTTTATTTGGGGATTTGTTTTATGTTTCTGCCTTTTTTGGAATTTATGAGTTAGTCAGAGCTTGGGCTAGAGCTTGGATTAGAAGACCTAACGAGCTTTATCCTATTAAGATATGAATTCAAACATTGCATCCTAAGTGGTAATTTTGGGAAGAAAATTAAATAATTTTTAGGACATGGAAAATTTACAAAGCTTCTTTAAGAATAAAAAAATTCTTATTACTGGTCACACTGGTTTTAAGGGTAGTTGGCTAACCCAAGTTTTGCTAAATTGTGGGGCAAAAGTTTCAGGAATTGCTCTAAAACCAAATACCAAGCCGAGTTTATTTAAAGCTCTTAAATTAGAGAAAAAAATCAGAAACAATTTTTGCGATATCAGGGATTTTAAAAAAATATCTGAAATTATAAAAAGAGAAAAACCGGAAATTGTTTTTCACTTGGCTGCGCAAGCATTGGTTAGAGAGAGTTATGACGATCCTTTATATACTTTTGAGACGAATATCATTGGAACTGCTAATATTCTTGAAGCGATTAAAGAAATAGATACAGTAAGGGCGGCTGTAATGATTACTACTGATAAAGTCTATGAAAATAAAGAATCAGGTCTTCCTTTTAAAGAAAATGATAAATTGGGAGGGTATGACCCTTATAGCGCCAGTAAAGCAGCTGCCGAAATAGTAATAGGTTCTTACATTAAATCATTTTTTAATCCAGTCGATTATAATGAAAAACACAAAACTTTAATAGCTTCGGCAAGAGCGGGCAATGTTATTGGAGGCGGAGATTGGAGTAATGATCGCTTAGTACCAGATCTCATAAAAGGAGTTTTTAAAAATGAAGAAGTTATTATAAGGAACCCTGATGCTATTAGACCATGGCAATACGTGCTTGAACCGCTTTATGGCTATTTATTATTAGCTAAAAAACTTTACGAAGGCAAGAAAGAATTTTCTGGGGCTTGGAATTTTGGTCCTCATAATAAGAATCATTTAACTGTGGAGGAATTAGTAAAGAGGGCTTTAGAACTATTGAATCGAGGTTCTTACAAATTAAGAAAAGATTGTGGTAAGCACGAAGCTCGGTTATTGAAATTAGATAGTAATAAAGCTAAAAAACTTTTGGGTTGGCAGCCTCGGTTAAATATGGAAACAATTTTAGAGTTCACTTTTAATTGGTACAAAGCATTTTATGAGAAAAAGAATATTATTGATTTAACTAATCAACAAATAAATTCTTTTCTAGAATTATGACATTAAGTAAAGACAAAAAGGTTTTGATTACAGGAGGGGGAGGTTTTATAGGGGCAAATTTTGCTCGGAGGTTTTCGGAATTAGGATATAAAGTTTATATTGTTAAACAATCTACTAATATTTGGCGATTAATAGAAATAAAAAGGCAGATTAAAATTTATTATATTGATTTGAGAGACTACAATCGGTTAGAATCATTCATTTTAAAAATTCGACCTAAAATTATATTACATTTTGCAACTTACGGTGCTTATCCTCAGAAACAACAAGATGCGAAGAAAATAATCGATACTAATTTAATCGGTACTATAAATTTAGTAAATGCTTGTAAGAAAATAAAATTTGATTGTTTTATTAATACTGGAAGTTCCTCTGAATATGGAATAAAAAATAAATCAATGAAAGAAACTGATATATTGGAACCAAATAATTTATATGGCATTACAAAAGCAGCAGCTACTATGTATTGTCAGTATATGGCAAAAAAACATAATTTGCCTATTGTGACATTACGGCTGTTTAGTGTTTATGGATATTTTGAAGAAAAAGAACGGCTTATTCCAACTATAATAAAATCGTGTTTAGAAAATAAAAAACTAAAACTATCTTCAGCAAACTCAGTAAGAGATTTTATATTTATTGAGGACATAATAGATGCTTATTTGAAAGCAATAAGCAATATTCAAAAGATTAAAGGCGAAATATTTAATGTTGGTAGCGGTAAGCAGAGTACAGTTAATGAAATAGTTAATGCAATTAAAAAAATTACTCATTCAACTATAAAACCTCAATATGGTCGAATAGAGATGGCTCAATATGAACCCAAAAATTGGATAGCTGATATTTCAAAAATTAAAAATAAATTAGGCTGGCAGCCAAAATATAATTTAAGAAAAGGATTTGAAAAAAATATAGAATGGTTTAAAAAAAATCTCCCTTTTTATTAATAAAAGTATGTCTAAAGACAATAAAAAATATAAAAAAATAGCAATTGAAATACGAAGAGAGATATTGGAAATGATATTTAGCTCTCGAACTTCTCATATTGGTTCTGCTTTATCCTGTGTAGAGATTTTGACAGCTCTTTATTTTAAAATATTAAATATAGATCCTAATAACCCTCAAGCACAAAATCGAGACAGGTTTATTTTAAGCAAGGGTCATGCAGTAAGCGCTTTATATGCGATTTTAGCTTCTCGTAAATTTTTTGCAAAATCATTGTTGAAACAATTTTGTAAAAATGGGAGTAGTTTGCCAGGTCATGCTAGTCATAATTGTGTTCCCGGTGTTGAAGTTTCAACTGGTTCGCTTGGTCACGGTTTGACGATGGCTGACGGTATTGCTATGGCAGGAAAAAGAGATAAAAAAAATTATCGCGTTTTTGTTTTATTAAGCGACGGAGAATGTGATGAAGGCTCAACGTGGGAAGCTATTCTTTTTGCAGGTCATCATAAATTAGATAATCTTGTAGCGATCGTAGATTATAACAAATGGCAGGCATTTGGTAGGACAAAAGATGTGTTGGATTTGGAACCATTTGCTGACAAATGGAGAGATTTTGGTTGGTCGGCTAAAGAAATAAACGGCCATAATTTTCAAGAGATTTTTAAAGCTTTAGGAAAGATTCCTTTTCAGAAAAATAAACCGAGTGTTTTAATCGCTCACACTATTAAAGCTAAAGGGTTGTCTTTTATGGAAGATAAATTAGAATCTCATTATCGATCTCCAAGCGAAGAAGAATATAAAAAAGCGATTAAAGAATTAGAAAAATTATGAGAACTGCCTTTATTAAAATTCTCACCGAGTTGGCGAGAGAAGATAAAAACATTTACCTTCTAACTGGTGATTTAGGATTTTCGGTTTTTGAAGAATTTGCTCAGAAATTTCCTAAACGATATATCAACTGTGGTGTAGCCGAACAAAATATGATAGGAGTTGCCGCTGGTTTGGCTTTGAACGGCAAAAAAGTTGTTGTTTATTCAATTGTGCCTTTTGTAACAATGAGGTGTTTTGAGCAGATTAGAAACGATATTTGCCTTCAGAATTTAGATGTTAAGATTGTTGGTGTTGGTGGCGGTTTTAGCTATGGAGCATTAGGCTCAACTCATCACGCAATTGAAGATTTGGCGATTATGCGGTCTTTGCCAAATATAACTGTACTTTGCCCAGCTGATCCTATTGAGACCGAATTAGCAGTAAGAGCAATGCTCAAATTAAAGGGACCAACTTATCTCCGTTTAGGGAAAAGCAAGGAAGAAAATATCCATTTAAAACCTTTTAAGTTTCAGATCGGTAAAGCTAACTTTATTAAAAAGGGAAAGGATATTACTATTATAGGGATTGGTCCGATTCTCAAAAATGCTATTCTAGCCGTTAAGACATTAGAGAAACAATATGATATCTCTATCGGAATTATTTCTATGCCAACTTTAAAACCATTAGATAAAAACATTGTATTAAAAGCGGCAAAAGAAACAAAAGCAATACTTACAATTGAAGAGCATAGTTTAGTTGGGGGTTTAGGAAGTGCGGTGGCTGAAATTTTAGCAGAATCTAAGTATAAAATTTTATTTAGAAGAATAGCCTTACCCGATAAGTTCTGTAAAGAGGTTGGAAATCAAGAATATCTAAGAGAAAAAAATGGATTATCGATTACAGAAATCACGGGCAATATTTTGAATTATATTAAAGAAATAAAATAATAAAAGATTATTTGATGTTTGCATATCTAAAAAGAATTCCTGAATATCTTAAGCATCCAAATTTAATAATTCCCGCTTTTGATTATATTTATACTTTTTATACCCCCGCAAGATATAAATATAAGAATATTTTAAAAATCGCTCAAAACTGCGAAGGATTAATTTCTCCAATAGAAGCTGTTTACTTATATAAAACTATTTTAAGGAATAGGGAAATAGTGGGTGATATTTTAGATTTCGGTTCATATAAAGGACTTTCGAGTTGCATTTTATCACAATCAGGAAAAAAAATTAAAAAAAATGTTATCGCTTTTGAGTCATTTAAGGGTCTACCTTCACCCAATCTTCAATTAGAAGATGGGTTTTTTAAAGAAGGTGAATATAAAGCTTCTAAAAAAGAATTTATAGGTAATGTAAACAAATATGGAATTTCTAAAAATATAAAACTAATAGAAGGGGATGCTACGAAGTCCTTAAAAGAAAGAATAGAATCAAAAAAACTTACTCAATTTTCTTTTGCATTTATTGATGTGGACTTATATGCTAGCACAAAAAATATTTTATTTCTTTTAGACACTATAACTAAAGGCGGGGAAATTATTTGTGTTCACGATATATATAGTCACGGTATAAAAAAGGCAATGAAAGAATTTATAAATCATTCTAATTATAGGGTTTTAGTTCGTAGACAAATTCCTGCTACATGTATAGCCGAATTAATTATCAGAAAAATAAAAAAATGACAAAAGAAGAACAACTCAAAAAAGAAATTTTTAATAAGGTTAAAAAGATATATAAATTAAAAAAGATTCAGGAAAAGTTTGTTCCTGGCAAAACTAGAATCAATTATGCTGGTAGGGTTTATGACGAAAAAGAAATGATAAACTTGGTTGATGCTTCTTTGGATTTTTGGTTAACTGCTGGAAGATATGCTCGAAAATTTGAAGAAGAATTTGCTAAATTTTTAGGAGTAAAATATTGTCTTTTGGCAAATTCTGGTTCTTCAGCCAATCTTTTAGCTATTTCAGCTTTAACTTCCCATAAATTAGGTCAGAGGAGGTTAAAACCTGGTGATGAGGTAATCACTATTGCCTGCGGTTTTCCAACGACTCTAAACCCTATTTTGCAAAATAATTTAATCCCTATTTTTCTTGATATAGATATTGGTACTTATAATATTCAAGTTGATAAAATTGAAAAAGCAATCTCCAAAAAAACAAAAGCAATCTTTATTGCTCATACCCTTGGTAATCCCGCTAATATTGAAAAAATTTTAAAAATAGTGAAAAAATATAATCTTTGGTTTATTGAAGATAATTGTGATGCATTAGGTTCAAAATATAAAGGGAAATATACTGGTACCTTTGGTCATCTTGCCACATTCAGTTTTTATCCAGCTCATCAAATTACAATGGGGGAAGGAGGAGCAGTAGTTACAGATGACCCATTACTTAAAAAGATTGTTGTTTCTTTTCGCGACTGGGGAAGAGATTGTTGGTGTGAACCAGGTCATGATAACACATGTGGTAAAAGATTTAGTCAACAATTCGGAAAGTTACCATTCGGTTATGACCATAAATACATTTATTCGCATATTGGATATAACTTAAAAATTACTGATATGCAAGCGGCAATAGGAGTAGCGCAACTTAAAAAATTACCATCTTTTATTAAATCCAGGAGGAAAAATTTTACCTATTTGTATAATCACTTAAAAAAATATGAGAAGTATTTAATTTTACCAAAAATAACAGATAATTCTGATCCAAGTTGGTTTGGTTTTCCAATATTGGTAAAAGAAAATGCGCATTTTACGCGAGCTGAGATTGTCAATTATTTAGAAGAAAACAAAATTGCGACAAGAATGCTTTTTGGTGGTAACTTAACAAAGCAGCCAGCTTATCAGAATGTAAAATATAAAATTTTTGATTCCCTAAAAAATACGGATTTAGTAATGGAAAATCTTTTCTGGATTGGCGTATATCCGGGGATAACGAAGGAAAAATTGGATTATATAATCAACGTAATGAACAAATTTTTTGAAAAAAAATGAAGATAGTTCCAATACTTCAACGCTATGATTATGGTATTAAGTCTCGTGGTGATTCATCAGATTATAAAGTTTTATATCCCGCTTTAAAACAGATAACTGATAAGGTCTATCCATTTTGGTATGACGAATATTTAACAAAAAAGGACGAACTACAAAAACGCGTTATTAAGTTTGTTGATGATGTCCGCCCTGATATTGTTTACTTCACTTTAATGAAAGATGAATTTTCGTTTAAGACATTAGATTATTTGAAAAGTAAATACACCACTATCAATTGGTTTTGTGATGATCAATGGCGTTTTGATAGTTTTACAAAATATTATGCTCCTCATTTTTCTTATGTTATTACCGTAGATAAGTTTGCTTTGGATAAATATAAAGAGATCGCATATAAAAATGTGATTCTTAGTCAGTGGGCATCGTTTGGATTTAATAAAGATATTGATTTTGACAAAATATATTATAAATACGATGTTTCGTTTGTCGGGGCAACCAGTGGGTATAGAAGATGGATTGTTAAGGAATTGTTAAAAAAAGGAATAAAAGTTGTATGTTTTGGATATGGTTGGAAAAACGGAAGAGTTTCTTTTGAAAAGATGGTTGAGATTTTTAAGACCTCTAAGATAAATTTAAATATTTCAAACAGTGTTTCTTATGATATCCGATATATGTTCTCTTCTATTAGAACCTTTAGAGAATTTTTAATATCAAACAAGAGAGCTGAACAAATTAAAGCAAGGAATTTTGAAATACCGGCTTTTGGTGGATTTCAATTAACTAATTACATTCCTTTTTTAGAAGATTATTTTAAAATTAGTGAAGAAGTAGCAGTTTATACTTTATTTGAGGATTTATTGTTGAAAATAAGATATTATCTTGAAAATGAATCAGAGAGGAAAAGGATATTAGTTAAGGGTTATAATCGAGCTATAAACGATCATACCTATCCACACAGATTAAAGAAAATCATAGAAAAAATTAGGATTAATTTATGAAGAAAGCAACTTTTTTTACCAGTTCTTTTTATTTAAACAACAGGCAGTTTGATGTATCAGATAAAATTTCTAATAGGGATAACTGTCTGTATGGATCTTATTTGCTTAAAAAACGATTTGAAGAAAACAATATTGACCTGAGTACACAGGATATTAACCTACCTTCAGAATCTCAATTTATTATTTATAATGAAATGCCTAAGATCAAGGATATTTCTTTAGATAAGAATAATTATTTATTAATTTCTGAATCTGAAGTTATAAGACCGGATAATTGGAATCTAAAAAATCATAAATATTTTAAAAAAATTTTCACCTGGAATGATAAATTTGTAGATAATAAAAAATACTTTAAGATAAATTTTTCAAGCAAAATACCCACGGATTTAAATTTTGATTTGAATAAAAAAGATAAACTTTGTACTATGATAGTAGCAAATAAATTTAAATCTCATCCATTGGAATTATATACAGAAAGAATAAAAGCAATTTGTTGGTTTGAGCAAAATCATCCAGATGATTTTGATTTATATGGTATAGGCTGGGATAGGTATTATTTTAAAGGTATGCTATCGAGGTTAAATAGATTTGATGCTTTAACAAAATTTTTAAAACCAAAATATCCGTTGTATAAAGGTTCAGTGAAATCAAAAAGGGAAGTATTGCAAAAATACAAATTCGCTATTTGTTATGAAAATGCAAGAGATATCTCGGGCTACATCACCGAAAAAATATTTGATTGCTTTTTTGCCGGTTGCGTTCCTGTTTACTGGGGTGCATCAAATGTAACTGAACATATTCCCGAAGATACATTTATAGATAAAAGAAATTTTAGCACCTATGAGGAACTTTATAAATATCTTAAAAATATGCCCGATGAAGAATATATGAATTATTTAGAAGCAATAAAGAATTTTATTAAAAGTGATAAAATATATCCATTTAGTGCAGAGTGTTTCACAGAGATTTTAGTTGATGAAATTTTAAGAGAGAAAACAATAAATAAGTTAGTAAAAATATGAAGAAAGTTTTATTAGTCAGCCCTCCTTTACAGTTTAACACGCAGGTCCACTCAAAGGATAATTCATATGGTCTTGGGTTATGCTATTTGCATGCCGTTATAGAAAAAGAAGGATATCAGATAAGGACTTTCAGCCACAATAACAGCGATCCATTGGAGGCCGAAAAGGCGGTAATAGCTGAACTCATGGATTTCAAACCAGACTTTTTCCTGGTGCAAATCTTTACCATGAATAGAGTAGAAAGCTACAGTATTTTAAAAAAAGCCAAAGAGCTAAGACCAGAGATGAAAATTATTGTAGGTGGAGTACACGCCTCAATATATCCAGGTCAGATGCTTGAGAACTTCCCGGTTGATTGCGTGGTGATTGGTGAAGGTGAAGTGACCATTGTGGAACTTCTGGAAATACTATCGGCAGGGAGAGATTTGTCAGGCGTAAAAGGAATCGTCTATAAAAAGAATGGACGTGTAGTTATTACAGAGGAACGGCCACTTATTGAGGATCTGGATTCGCTTCCTTTTCCAAAACATGAACTTTTTATTACGCCAGAACGCGAAATGGCTTGCATCCTCACCAGCAGGGGATGTCCTTTTAAATGCAGTTTCTGC
>Ga0268279_1000828_pt1 | contig 18745 bp, 26 predicted proteins | sample saktaG_6_FD_190142 | JGI IMG/M metagenome (GOLD analysis project Ga0268279, IMG submission 190142) | Saline water microbial communities from Sakinaw Lake, British Columbia, Canada - sak_2010_1_5_80m | ecosystem: Environmental > Aquatic > Non-marine Saline and Alkaline > Saline ...
GAAGTGTTTTTAATATGTGGTCCTGCGCAAATTTCTTTAGAAAAAACCTCTTTTGTTTTTTGATTAATCATTGTATAAACTTTAACATTTCTTGGATATTTTTCTTTGAAAAAAGATAAAGCTCCTGCCTCAATGGCTGTTTCAAACGGCATATCTTCTTCTAATATATTTAAATTTTCTTTTGTCTTTTTATTAACTAAATCCTCAATTTTTTTAATTTCTTGATCTGTTAATTTTCTATTAAAAGAAAAATCAAAGCGTAATCTTTCAGAATTTATATTTGAACCCATTTGTTTAACTTTATCCCCTAAAATCTCTCTTAATGCTGATTGTAAAAGATGGGTTGCTGTATGTAGTTTAATAATTTTAATTTTTGATTCTTGGTCCTCAATCTCAGAAATCCCATGCCCTCCGAATTTTTTATCTGCACCCTCTCTAGAAATTTCTTGATGATGCTTAAACTCCTTTTGAAAATCTTTTTTATCTAATTCAAACCCTTTTTCTTTGGCTAATTCTTCTGTCATTTCCAATGGAAAACCATAACTTTGATAAAGGTCAAATATCTCTTTCCCAGTAATAATTTTTGATTTCTGCTCTGAATTAATTTTCGCTTCTAATAATTTATCAAACTGAATTAATCCTTTTTTAAGAGATTTTTCAAATTTTTCTTCTTCGTTCTGAATAACAATAATAATATCTGTTTCTTTATTTTTAATCTCCGGATAAACTTCTTTATATATATCAAGTGTCTTTTTGATTAAATCAATATACCAATATTTTTCTAAATTTAAGATTTCCGCATGCCTGATAGAACTTCTTAAAATTCTTCTTAGGATATATCCACTGCCAATATTACTAGGCGTTATCCCTTCTGTTATTAAAAATACTGCTGCTCTGATATGATCACTAATAATTCTAAAACTTTTTTTTGCATCTTTATATTTTTTATCACTTAATGCTTCAATCGCTTTGATTAAAGGTAAGAAGAGGTCTGTTTCATAGGCAGAATTCTTATTTTCTAAAATCGCAATTAATCTTTCAAAGCCAATGCCAGTATCTACATTTTTCTGCGGTAATTTAACATATTCAGAATCTTTGTTTTTATTATATTCCATAAAAACTAAATTCCATAATTCAACAAAGCGCTGACAATCTGGACAATTAGGACCACAAGTTTTTTTTCCACAACTGAATTTTTCTCCTCTATCAAAATGAATTTCAGAACAAGGTCCGCAAGGCCCTGTACTCACAACCGGTCCCCAAAAATTATCCTGCATTCCGAATTCTATAATTCGTTCTTTTGGAATCCCATTTTTTTGCCAAATTTCAATTGATTCTTCGTCTTTAGGAATATTTTTATCTCCTTTAAAAATTGTTACCCAAATTCTATTCTTTTCTAACCCCAGAACATCACAGAAAAACTGTAATGCATATTCTATGGCTTTTTCCTTAAAATAACCCTCTTTGTCGTCCTTCCCAACTGACCAATTCCCTAACATCTCAAAAAAAGTATTATGAGTGTCGTCTCCTACTTTTTCAATATCATTACTTCTAAAACATTTCTGGCAAGAAGTTAAGATTCTTGAACCAAATTTTTCAATAACATTTTCCTCGCCAGATAAAACCGTATTAAATTGCTGCATTCCAGCAGAATTAAAAAGCACTGTGGAATCAGAAGGAATTAAAGAACTTGATGGAATAATTTTATGATTTTTATTCTTAAAAAAATTTAGAAATTTTTTCCTAATATTACTTGATTTCATATTTAATGAAATGTTTTAATCATTTTAATAAATTCTTTGGCCTTCAAAGAAGCTCCCCCTACTAAAAGTCCTTGTATCTCTGAGTTTTTCAAATAATTGGAAGCATTTCGACTATTGGTGCTCCCCCCGTAAAGAATTCTAATTTTTTTAGCAATTTGCTTATTGTAAAGACGAGATATAAGTTTTCTAATAAATAAAGCAACTGTCATGGCTTGGTCTTCCTCGCAAGGATTATCACTTCCAATTGCCCAAATGGGTTCGTAAGCAATAATTATTTTTTGAATTTCTTTTTTGGAAACTTTTTCCAATCCTTTTTTGATTTGTTTTTCTAAAATTTTAAATGTATTGTTTTGTTGTTTTTCTTCTAATGTTTCTCCAATACAAAATATAGGTTCAAGTCCGAATTTTAATGCTTTTCTTATTTTTTTATTTATTATTTCATCTGTCTCCCCAAATATTTTTCTTCTCTCGGAATGACCTATAATTACATATTTACATTTTAAACTTTTTAACATTTCGCAAGAAACCTCGCCTGTGTAAGCTCCTTTATCCTCAAAAAAACAATTTTGAGCTCCTAATTTAAGAAAAGATAAATTAGTATTAATTACTGGCAAATAACAAAAAGGAGGACAAATAACAACTTCAATATTTTCCTTTTTCTTTAATCCTTTTTTTACAGATAAAAAAAGCTGTTTTGCTTTTTTCTCAGTACTGGGATTACATTTCCAATTTGCTATAATAAATTTTTTCATATTTTTTATGCTTTTCTTAAAATTTGAGCTGATTTTTCCGGTTTTATTAAAGAAATTTCCATACGTGTTCCAATTTCAAATCCAGCCATAGTTGCTGTTTTAGGCAATATTGTCCAGTGCCAGTGATAATATTTATGTTTTTTTCCATCACAAGGAGCAGTATGCAAATAAAAATTATAAGCCGGGTCAGAAAGCACTTTGTAAAATTTAGAAAAAGCAATTTTAAATGCTTGTGCAAGTGCTATTTTTTCTTTTTCGGTTATGTCTTCAAAATGAGAAAGATGTTTTTTAGGAGATATAATCATTTGAAATGCTGATTTTGAAGCAAAAGGGCATAAAACCAAAAAATGTTTATTCTCAAAAACAATTCTTTTCTTTTTCTTTCTTTCTAATTTTGCCATTTCACAATAAAGACATTTTTTATTTTTATTAAAATACTTTTTGGAAGTTTCAAGAGCCTTATTGAGATCGCTGTCAATAAGAGGAGTTGTTATTATTTGGGAATGAGGATGAACTATAGACGCACCAGCCTCAACTCCATGATTATGAAAAATAGAAATATGATTAACGAATTTCTCGTTTTTAAGAGATAAATATCTACTTTGATAAGCATCTATTAATTCTTTAATTTGATTTATATTAAACTGAGGTATTTGTTTTTCGTGACTACGAGTTATTACTAACTCATGAAAACCCGTTGCCGATATTCTTTTGTATAAGCCCCCTTCTGAACTTTCTTTTAATTCTCTTGATGGGATGACAGCTGGATATTTGTTGGGGATAACAATCGTAGTCCAATCTTTAGGAATACCATTTGAAAGAACTATTTTTTTACCATGAGAAAAAATTAGACTTGGCTTCTTTTGAATTTCAATCTGACAAAAGGGACATTTTGATTTAGGAGTTTTTATTATTTTTCTTTTCTTTAATTTAAAAACTCCATGTCTTTTGCCTCTTTCAGAAGCTATGAGAACCCAGTCCTTGGAAACAACATCATAACGAAACTCAGAATCATTTTTGGTTTTCTTATTCATATTTTCTCTTATTATAACAGATTTTTAAAAAATAAAAAATCGCGGAATTATGGTTTCAACGATTTGTGATTTCTGAAAAATTCTATAAAAACGTTAGAATCTTATATCCGTCTGCAGTTACAGCAACTGTATGTTCAAAATGAGCTGATAAAGAATTATCCTTTGTTTGCCAACCAGAGCCATCTTGAAATTTTTTAATTCGCGAGTCACCTATTGAAGCCATTGGCTCAATGCAAAAAACCATCCCTTTTTTTATCTGATCTCCCTCTCCTTTATTGCCATAATTCAATATTTGAGGGTCTTCATGCAGATCTTTTCCAATGCCATGACCGCAAAGATCCCTCACAACATTAAATCCGGATTGCTCAATGTATTTTTGGATATTAAGGCCTATATCCCCTATATGTCTTCCTGGTTTTATAGTTTTTATTCCTTTAATTAAAGAATTCTTTGTAATATTAATAAGTTTTTTTGTTTTAATATCAATTTCTCCCACAGGAACTGTTATAGCCATATCAGAAAAAAAACCTTTATAAATAAGACCCATATCCAAAGATATAATATCTCCATCTTTTAATTTATAATCTGATGGAATTTGATGAACAATTACATAATTTACTGATGTGCATAATGTTGCTGGAAAACCATCATATCCTTTAAAAGCTGGTTTTGCCCCTGATTTAAAAACAAGGGCCTCTGCTGCCCTGTTTAATTCTTTAGTCATAATTCCAATTTCTACTTTATTTTTCAACTCTTCCATAATCCCGGCCAATATTCTGCTTCCTTGTTTCATTATCCCAATTTCTTTTTCTGTTTTAATTGTTATCATTTATTTTATTATTCTGATTTCAAACTTTTTAAAATACTTTCAAAAACTTTAGATACGGAACCCTTACCATTGATTTCTTTAACATTTAATTTTCTTTCTCTAAAATATTTAATTAGAGGTAGAGTTCTATTTTTATATTCATCTAGTCTAATTTTTATAGTATCTGGATCATCAAGCCCTTTTCTCCTAATCAATTTTGAGCCGTCTAACGGACAAAATTTAAGTTCAGCTGTTTCTTTTGAATATAGTATGGGATGACGCATTAATTCGCAAATACGCCTATGAGAGTTTCTAAAAATTGATTCTTGGGCTGATACTTGAATCAAAATAACTTTAATATTTTTCTTGCCACATAGTTTTTCTAAAACAGGCATTATATTTTTACCTTCATATAATGTTCTTGGTGAACCAGCAATTATTAGATTCTCTCCTGCTTTATAGAGTTGTTTTATTCTTTTTTTGACTAAATAACTAGTAAAAGGAGGACTGCATAAAATTCCTTTTGTCCATAGTTTTTTCTCATTAATATAGAAATATTTTTTACCGGCAATCTTAATAAACTTTTGTTTTTTATGTAAATTAAAAGACTTTTCTAGAATCTTACTTGTTTCAAAATAATATAATCCTAATTTATCAGCCAATAATCCTGCTTGAGTTCCTTTTCCCGAACCAGGAGCTCCTAATAAAATTATGACTAATTTTTTGCTTTTAGAATTTTTCATATTCTTTCATCTCTATTTGGGCTTTAATCTGACGCCACATATCCAAGACAACGCTCACCATAATTAACAATGCAGTTCCACCAATCAAAAATCCAAAAGCTCCAATGCCAGTTGCACCCTGAATAATAGAAGGCATAATAGCTATTGTTCCTAAAAATGTTGCCCCAATAAAAAGAATTTTATATAAAATATGTTTTAAAAATCTGGCAGTAGAAGCACCTGGTCTAATGCCAGGTATAAACCCTCCCATTTTCTGGAGATTATTAGCAATTGTTTTTGGGTCAAAAGTAACAGATGTATAGAAATAAGTGAAAAGAAATACTAAAACAAAATATGATGCTCCATAAATCCATACATTCTGTAAAAAGTTATTAATACCTTGGGCAATTCCTGCTAAAAGTTGATTTGCAGAACCAGAAAGAAAATTAGCAATCATTCCTGGAAAAAGTAAAATACTTAAAGCAAATATAATAGGTATTACTCCTGCTGGGTTAACATTTATAGGCAAGTAAGTAGAAAAACCGCCATACATTTTCATCCCTCTCACTCTTTTAGCATAAGAAACTGGAACATTCCTTCTTCCTTCGTTAACCATAACAACGCCAGCAACAATAATTAAAGCCACAGCAAGAAATAAAATATATAATGGCAAGTTGGAAGGATCCCAATTAGCAGCAATATTTTGAACTTCCATTGGCGTTCTGGCTACAATACCAGCAAAAATTAAAAGAGATACTCCATTCCCAATCCCTTTTTCGGAAATTAACTCTCCCAACCACATTAAAAATACTGCGCCAGCAGTAATGGTGGCAATTGAAGTTAATAATAACAATGGAGAAATAGAACTAATTATCCCTTGATGCTGAAATAAAATTAACATACTATATCCTTGAAGCATACCCAATGGAACAGTAGCCATTCTCGCATATTGATTAAATTTTTGTTTACCTTGTTCCCCTTCTTCTTTATACAATTTTTCAAATGCTGGAAATATCATTGTTAATAACTGTAAAATAATCGTAGCAGTAATATATGGTCCTAACCCAAGCATAACAATAGAAAGTCTGCTCAATGCTCCTCCAGTAAAAAGATTTAACAATCCAAAAACCTGGTTTTCGCCAAAAAATCTTTGCAAGTTTTCCGTATCTATCCCCGGGATAGGGATATTAGCAGCTAAACGAAAAACAAGAAAAATAAATAAAACAAAAAGTACTTTCTTTCTAAGTTGACGGTCTTTAAACACTAAAGTAAGTTTTCCAAGCCAATTCATACTTTTATTATTGATTTAGTTTTCTCTAATTTTTCTTTGGCAGTTTTAGAAATACCACAATTACTAATGATTAATTTCTTTTTTGTCTCGCCTTGCCCTAATATTTTAACTATTGGCATTCTATTTTTAATAAGTTTAATTATTTTCTTTCTAACTAAAATTTCCGGAGTAACTTTTTCTCCATCTTGGAATTTTTTATCCAAAATTGCAATATTTATCTCTGCTTTAACTTTTTTATTTGTTTGAGAATTATTATACCCTCTTAGCTTAGGATATTTTTTAACTAATTCTCTAATAATTGGCTGTATATTATTTCCTGATCTTGCTTTCTGCCCTTTTACGCCACGGCCTGAATAAGTTCCTCTTTTACCCCCCCTGCCTATTCTTTTCTTCTCTTTTGGTTTCTGTTTTGGTTTTAATTTATGAATCTCCATATTCTAAGAAATTATTTATTCTTAACTTGTAATTTTTGCAATGCCTTCATCGTAGCTTTAGCATTATTAATTTTATTTTTGGATCTTGATAGAATTTTAGAAGAAATATTTTTTATTCCTGCTAAATTACAAATTACTCTTACTGGACCTCCAGCAATTATACCTTTTCCTTTTTTTTGCGGACGAAGAAGCACAATAGATGCTTCAAATTTTGCTTGTATCTCGTGAGGAATAGAATCTTCAATAAATGGAATTTCAATCATATTTTTCTTGGCGTTTTTCTCAGCTTTTTCCATTGCTTGAGACACATCTTTCCCTTTAGCAATTCCCAGGCCAATCTTTCCTCGCTTATTTCCAAGTATCATACAGGCTCTAAATCTCAATTTCTTACCTCCGCCTGTTACTCTTGTAACTCTATCTAAAGATAATAGTTTTGAATCAAACTCTGATTTTATTTCTTTTTTATTTCCTTTAAATTTTTCTTTCATTTTTCTATATATTAAAATTTAAGCCCTCCTTGTCTAGCTCCATCAGCTAATGCTTTTACTCTTCCATGATATTTATATCCGCTTCTGTCAAAAATAATGTTTTTAATTCCCTTTTTAACGGATCCCTCAGCAATTTTTTTCCCTACATACCAAGCTAAAGCTTTTTTACCAGTTAAAAGACATTTTTCTTTTTTTATTTTATCAATTTTAAAATCATCTGAGCTCAAAATATTCTTCCCCTTTTCATCGTCAATCAGTTGAGCATATATATGTTGATTTGACCTAAAAACACAAAGTCGGGGCGTTTTAGAAGTTCCCTTTAATTTGTTTATAACACTTTTATGCCTTCTTTTTCTTTTTTCTTGTTTTAATAACATAAATTCTTTTGACTAAGCAGTTGCCATGGCTTTCTTTCCTTCTTTTCTTCTTATTTTTTCTCCAACATATTTAATTCCTTTTCCTTTATATGGTTCTGGACGGCGAACCTTTCTTATTTTGGCTGCCATCTCCCCTACTTGTTGCTTATTAATCCCAGATATTGTAATTATATTTTTTTTAACTGAAATTTCTATGCCCTCTGGAATTTCTATTTCTTTTTTATGGGAAAAACCAACCTCTAAAATAAGCTTTTTTTCATTCTCAACAGAAGCACGATAACCAATGCCTACTAATTCAAGCTGTTTTTCAAACCCATTAGTAACTCCTTCAACACAATTGAAAAGAAGTGATCTAGTTAGCCCCCAAAGAGCTCCACTTTGTTTTGTTCTTTTTTTCGGTTTTAATAATATTGTTTTATCTTTTATCTCCATATCAATAATCCAAGGAATTTCATGAGAAATTTCCCCTTTAGGCCCTTTTATCGTAATATTCCTGTGGTCTATTTTTACATCCACATTTTCTGGTATTATTATATTTTTTTTGCCAATACGACTCATAATATTAAGTATTACCAAATTTCACACAAGACCTCTCCTCCTAACTTTTTTTGTCTGGCTTCTTTATCTGTTATTAGCCCTTTTGAAGTAGAAATAATTAATATTCCTGCTTTTCTCTTTATTTTTCCAAGATCTTTAAAATTACTATAAATTCTTTGGCCAGGTTTTGAAATTCTCTTTAATCCAGAAATTTTTCCTATCTTATCGCTGTAATCTAAAGATAATTTTAATATTTTATTATTTTTCTTTTTCTTTATTTCTAATTTCTTTATAATTTTTTGCTCTTCTAAAATATTAGCAATTCCTTCTTTTAATTTAGAAAAAGGAACCTCAACTGATTCATGAGAAACAGCTTGGGCATTACGTATTCTATTGAGCATATCTGTTATTGGATCTGTCATAGTTTTACCAAGATGATTTTTTTATACCCGGGATTTCTCCTCTATTTGCCAATTCCCGAAAGCAAATTCTACATAAACCAAATTTTTGCATATATCCCCTCACCCTGCCACATCTAAAACAGCGTCTTACAATTCTTGTTTTGAATTTAGGCTCTCTTGCTGATTTAATAATTTGTGATTTTTTAGCCATTTTTATTTTATTTTCATTGGAAAACCAATTAATTTTAATAATTCCAATCCTTGTTCTTTATTTTTACTATTTGTTACTATCGTAACCTCTAAACCAAAAATACTTTTTTCTCTTTCAGCAGATATCTCTGGAAAAGCAGTATGTTCTCCAAACCCCAAAGAAAGGTTTCCTTTTTTATCAATAAGTTTAGGGTCAACTCCTCTAAAATCACGCATTCTCGGGAATGTAAGATGAATTAATCTTTCCGTAAAATCATACATTTTCTTGCCTCTTAATGTTGTGACTGCTCCAATGTACATTCCCTTTCTTAATTTAAATGTAGCTATTGATTTTTTAGCTTTTTTTAAAGCTGGCATTTGCCCTGTAATAAGAGATATTTCTTTTAAAATATGGTCTTCTATTTTTTTTCTATCTTGCCCATTTTTTCCAATAATTTTCTTTCCAAACCCAGAATTTATTACTATTTTTTCAATCTTAGGCACAGCCATAATATTTTTATAGCCAAACTTCTTCATCATCCCAGGAGCTACTTCTTTCTTATATTTTTCTTTTAATTTATTCATAATTCTGCTTTACATTTTTTACAAACTCTAACCTTTGCCTTATCTTTTGTTTTACTATAACCGATCTTAACAGGTTTTCCGCATTTTGGACAAATTAATTTTACATTGGAAGCATAAATTGGAAAAGCAATTTCAATTGTTTGCCCTTTTTCTCCTGATTTTTTAGGTTTTTTACGAACTTTTTTTATATTAATATTTTCAACCAAAATCTGATCCTTTTTAGGCAATCCTCTTAATACTTTTCCTTTTTTCCCTTTGTCTTTTCCTCTAATTATTAAAACTTGATCGTTTTTTTGGATTTTCATAATATATATTAGACTACTTCTTTGGCCAATGTAGTTATTTTTTCATAACCTTTTTCTTTCAGTTCTCTGGGGATGGGCCCTAATATTCTATTGCCTTTTGGCAATTTAGCATCATTTATAATCACACATGCGTTTTCACTAAATCTAATATAAGAACCATCTTTTCTGCGAAAAGGACTTTTCTGCCTTACTATCACCGCCCTAACTATCTCATGTGTTTTAACTTGACGTCTTGGCTCTGCTTTTTTAACGGCTGCTACAATAATGTCACCCAGTTGAGCATAGCGTCTTCTCGTACCTCCAAGAACTTTAAAACACTGTACGATTTTAGCGCCTGTATTATCAGCTACTTTTAACATTGTTTGGGGTTGAATCATAAATTTTAACTATTTTTCACTTACTACTTTCCAATGTTTATCTTTGCTTTTTGGACTACATTCTTCAATTACAACTTTATCCCCTATTTCAAACTCAGGTTTTTCAGTATGAGCTTTATACTTCTTTGAAATCTTATATCTTCTTTTATATTTAGGATGCTCTTTAACCCTGTCAACTTTAACTACAACCGTATCTTTCATTTTATTAGAAACAATTGTTCCTTTTAATCTTTTTTTAGGCATTTTCATTTGCCCTGTCGGGCTTGTTTAATTTTTTACTTCTAGAAGTTAATATAGTCAATATCCTGGCAACATCTCTTTTTGTTTCCCTAACTTCTCTTACATTTTTTAATTTTCCAGCCGAAATATCAAATTTAAATTGACGAATCTTTTCTTTTTTATCTGATAAAATTCTACGAAGTTCTTTTTCTGATAAACGTAAGAAATCTCTAATTTTTTCCTTTTGTTTCATATTTTTATTTTTTCACAAATTTTGTTTTTACAGAAAGTTTGTCAGACGCTTTTTTAAAAATTTCCTTAGCCAATTCTTCTTCAATACCATCTAATTCAAAAATAATCTTGCCTGGCTTAATTGGAAAAACATAATGAGAAACTGCGCCCTTTCCACCACCCATAGGAACTTCGTCCCCTTTTGATGTAACTGGTTTTGATGGGAAAATTCTAATCCAAAGCTTTCCTTTTTTCTTTAAATATCTGATAATTGCTCTTCTGGCCGCTTCAAGTTGCGCAGAAGTAATCCATTTAGCTGATAGGGATTTTAATCCAAAACTGCCAAAAGAAATTTCAGTTCCCCTTCTTTCTATTCCTCTGGATCTGCCTTTATGCCATTTTCTGTGTTTCATTTTTTTTGGTTCAAACATGGTATTCAAATTTTATTCAAATTTTTCTCCTTTATAAATCCAGACCTTAACACCTATAACCCCATAAGTGCAAAAAGCTAAACTTGTTCCATAATCTATATCTGCTCTTATTGTATGTCTCGGCAATCTGCCTTCTTTCAACCATTCTGTTCTGGAAATTTCCACTCCATTCAATCTTCCGGCAACTTCAACCCTAGCTCCCTTAACTTCCTTTTGGGCCATAATCTTTCCGAGGGCCATTTTTAATGCTCTTCTGAACCTAATTCTTCTTTTAATTTGCTGGGCTATCCATTGAGCGCAAATATCAGCAGATGTCCAAGGATTTTTTACCTCTTGAACTTCAATTTTTATTTCTGTTTTATCATCTTTGCTTCTTTTTAACTTTTCAATCAATGTCTTTTTTAATTTTTCTATAGCTTCCCCTCCTCTGCCTATTACCAAGGCCGGTCTTGAAGTTTTGACAATAATCTTAACAGCCGAAAGTGATCTTTCAATTTCAACATTTTCTATGCTGGCTTCACTTAATTTTTCATTCAAAAATTTCCTAATTTCAAAATCTTCTTTTAAATATTTAAATGTTTTTTTGCCATAAAAACCCCTGGACAGCCAGTCTGTCATTCTTCTTATCCTAAATGATTTTGGGTGAACTTTATGTGACATATATCTTAATTAAAATGCTTTTCTACGGAAAACTCTTTTTAATCCTTTTATTTCTTTAGCTGGCCTTAATTTTTCTCTTTTTTCAGGTTTAAATGTTGGTATCTTTTTCTTTTCTATAATTTTAGATTCTTTTTCTTGTTTTATTACTTCATCCTTACCCTGTTTTATTTTTGAAATAGTTTTCTTTGTTTCTTTTTTTACTTTAATTTCATCAAGAATTACTGTAATATGAGATGTTTTTTTATGAATTCTGGCTGCCCGACCTCTGGCTCTGGCTCTCCATCTTTTAAGTTTCGGACCTTCATCAACCGTAATTTTTGATACATAAAGAAGTGAACCATCTAATTGTTTCCCTGATTCTGAATTATCTTTAGCATTAGTCATTGCTTGACTTAAAAGCTTTTTTAATGGCTCGCCTCCTTTTTTTAAATTAAAATCCAAAAGAACCATTGCTCTATCAACTTTTTTACCCCTAACCAAATCTGCTAAAAGACGCATTTTTCTGGGAGCGATTCTTATATAATTTAATTTTGCGCTAGCTTTCATAATTTATCCTTAGTTTTATCTTTTTGTTCAAGTCCTTTTTGCATTTTGCCTCCATGTCTTATAAATTTAGTAGTTGCTGAAAATTCGCCAAGTTTATGCCCGACCATATCTTCTATTACTTGAACCGGAACATGCTCTTTCCCATTATGAACCCCAAAAATAAATCCAACCATTTCCGGAGTGATAACCGCAGACCTAGACCATGTTTTAATAATGGTATTACTTCCTCTCTTTAAATTCAAAGTCTTTTTTAACAATTTCTCGTCTAGATAAGGACCTTTTTTAAGTGATCTGGACATAATATTTTATTTCTTTTTCTTTTTACGCCTTTTAATTATTAATTTATCCGTCCATTTTTTCCTTCTTGTTTTAACTCCTAATGCTGGCCTGCCCCATGGGGTTTTAGGATGAGGCATTCCAATCGGAGACCTTCCTTCTCCTCCGCCATGAGGATGATCAACCGGATTCATGGCTGAACCACGAACTGTTGGTCTTCTTCTTTTCCATCTTGATCTTCCAGCTTTACCAATTTTTATAAATCTGTGTTCTGGATTTGAAACTTCTCCGATGGAAGCAAAACATTCTCCTAAGATTTTTCTTACTTCTCCAGAAGGCATTTTTAATTGGGTATATTTTTCTTCTTGCCCTAAAATTTGAGCAGATGTTCCAGCAGATCTGGTAATTTTTCCGCCCCGGCCTGGCTCTAATTCAATATTGTAAACTATTGTTCCGGAAGGAATATTTTTTAACTTCATCCTGTTTCCTATGGATACTGAAGTTTTCTCCGAACATATTATACTATCCCCAATTTTTAAACCTTGGGGGCATAAAATATATCTTTTTTCTTTATCATCATCTTCCAAAAGAACTATAAAAGAAGATCTAAAAGGATCATATTCAAAAGCAATAACTTTTGAAGAAACATCTATCTTCTTCTGTCCAAAGTCAACCATTCTATAGCGCCTTTTGGCTCCTCCGCCTTTATGCCTGATAGTAATTCTTCCTTTACTGGAATGTCCTGATTTTTTTCTTAACCCTTTTAAAAGTTTTTTTTCTGGTTTCTTTTTAGTTAATACTGAAAAATCCGTTCCAGTCATGTTTCTTCTTGATGGAGTTGTAGGTTTATATGTTTTCATATTATCTTGGCAATATTTCAATTTCCTGCCCTTTTTTTATTTTTACAATTGCTTTTTTATACCCTTGCTTCCAGCCAATGCTTTTACCCAATCTTTTTCTTTTTCTATGAATATTTATTATATTAACTGATACAACGTCAACATGGTATACGCTTTCTACAACTTTCTTAATTTCCTGCTTATTGGCATTTTCAAAAACTTTAAAAATATATTGGCCCTTTTCTGCTAATTCAGTGGCTTTTTCAGTAATATGAACACTTTTTAATATGCGATATCCTTGTTCATAATGTTTAGAATACCTATGCAAGCCAGGTTTTTGAACTACCTTTTTTTTAATCTTTTCCTTATCCTCGGGAAAAGAAGGTTTTTCTATTTTTTCGGAAACTGGTTTTTTAGTTATCTTTTTTATTCTTGGCTTCTCAGTTTTTTTTATCTTTTTCTGTTTAACTTCTTTTTTATCAATAACTGGAGGAGTCTTTTCTTTTTTTAAAAAATCGAATATGGACATAATTACTTTTTAAATGTTTCCTTTATTTTCTTTATTGCATCCTTCTGTATTACCAAATATTTGAAAGAAAGTAAATCAATACAATTTAAATTTCTTGCTTCCACCACTTTTACTTTAGGAATATTTCTACTGGCCAAAAATAAGTTTTCATTTGGTTCAGATAAAGCAATTAAACAATTCTTTGCTTGGCATGGAAGCTTATTAAGAATACTTAGAATTTCCTTTGTCTTTGGTTTTTCTATTTTGAAATTATCTAAAACAATAAGCGATTTTTCTTCTGCTTTTGAACTTAAAATCATTAAGAACGCTTTTCTCTTCATTTTTTTGGGAACTATTTTCTTAAAATTCCTTTCGTTTCTTGGACCGAAAGTAACACCTCCGCCTTTCCATATTGGAGATCTTGTTGAGCCTGCTCTTGCTCTTCCTGTTCCTTTTTGCTGCCATGGTTTTCTTCCTCCTCCTCTAACTTCCCCTCTGTCTTTGGTATGAGCCGTTGATTGTCTTTTATTAGCCATTTGACTAACAAAAACCTGATGAACTAAATCAGGATTTGCCTTAACTTCAAAAATCTCTTTAGGCAGAACTATCTCTTCTGTATTTTTCTCCCCTTTTTGATTGTAAATTGGATATTTCATTGACTTGTGATTTCTAATAATGTTCCCTTCCTCCCTGGCACAGCTCCTCTTACAGCAATTAAATTATTTTCTATATCTATTTTAACAACTTTTAAATTCTTTCTTGTAACTCTCTCATATCCCATCCTTCCGGGCATTTTTTTTCCTTTAAAAACTCTAGCCGCATCTGTGCTTCCTACTGAACCTAATGTTCTATGTTCATGCTTCACGCCATGGCTAGCACTTTTGCCATGAAAACCCCATCTTTTTACTCCTCCTTGAAAGCCCTTTCCTTTAGAAATTCCAGAAATTCTAACTTTATCCCCTTCTTTAAAAATTGAAACATCAATCTTATCTCCTACTTTTAATTCTTGCTTTTCATCTCTAGATTCTCTTAAATAATGAAATTCTTTATTCTTGTCTGTTTTCTTTGCTTTTTTCTTTTTTCCAAATCCAATTTGCAAAGCATTATAACCATCTTTTTCTTTCTGTTTTATTTGCGTAATAAAACAAGGACCTGCTTGAATTAAGGTAATGGGGATAACTTTACCATCTTCATCAAATATCTGACTCATTTTTATTTTCTTTCCTAATATAAACGGCATAAACAATATATAATAATACTAACAAAAAACTGGGCATTGCCCAGCTTTTAAGGCAAATTAACATCAATTAAGGATTTACATGGTCTTTATTTCAATCTCTACTCCAGCCGGAAGCGTTAAGTCCCTTAAATTATCAATAAATTTTTGATTAGGATTTAAAACCTCAATCAATCTTTTATGAATCCTCATTTCAAATTGCTCTCGGGCATCCTTATGAACAAAACTTGATCTATTGACTGTATATTTATGAATTTCAGTTGGTAAGGGAGTGGGTCCTACAATATTAACTCCCGCCCGCAAACCAATTTCAATAATTTGGCGCGCGCTGTTATCTATAACTTTATTGTCATAGGATTTAAGCTTAATCCTAAGTTTGGATTTTATTTCCTCTTTCTGTTTTACGGGCATCTTTTTTATTTTGTACTAAACAACTATTTTTTGTTAATCTAGCGAGCGATTGTCTTTATTTTATGATTTTAGACACAACTCCTGCTCCTACTGTCCTTCCGCCTTCTCTAATAGCAAATTTCTGTTTTTCTTCCAGAGCTACTGGACACATTAATTTAATCTTAAGATTTACTGTGTCTCCAGGCATAACCATTTCAGTTCCTTCGGGAAGAGCTGCTTCTCCAGTCACATCTGCTGTTCTAATATAAAATTGGGGTTTATATCCTGAGAAAAACGGAGTATGACGTCCTCCTTCTTCTTTGGTTAAGATATATGCTTCCGCTTCAAACTCAGAATGGGGGGTAATACTTTTTGGCTTAGCTATTACCTGTCCCCTTTCCACGTCTTCTTTCTTAAGACCTCTCAGAAGAACACCAACATTATCACCTGCTTTTCCTTGGTCTAATGTTTTGTTAAACATTTCCACACTAACCACTGTTGTCTTCTGCGTATCTCTGATTCCTAAAATCTCTACTTCCTCTCCCGCATTAACTATTCCTCTTTCCACTCTTCCAGTGCAAACAGTTCCTCTTCCTCCAATTGAAAATACATCTTCTACAGCCATTAAAAATGGTTTATCAAGATCTCTTTCCGGTTCAGGAATGTATTCATCTATTTTGTTTATCAATTCAACAATTTGTTTGTTATTTTCTCCCTCTAAGGAATCTTCTTCCAATGCTTTCAATGCCGAGCCCCTGATTATTGGAGTTTCATCGCCAGGGAATTCATACTTTTTCAAAAGTTCTCTGATTTCAGATTCAACCAATTCTAACATTTCTGGATCTTTAACCTGATCTGTCTTATTCAAGAATACGATTAAGGATGGCAAACCTACTTGTCTGGCCAATAAGAGATGTTCTTTGGTCTGAGGCATTGGTCCATCAGTAGCGGAAACAACTAAAATTGCTCCATCCATTTGAGCAGCTCCGGTGATCATATTCTTAATGTAGTCAGCATGACCTGGACAATCAATAAGAGCATAATGGCGTTTTTCTGATTCAAATTCAGTATGACAAATGTTAATCGTGACGCCTCGAGCCTTTTCCTCTGGAGCAGAATCAATATCTTCAATAGATTTATCTGATCCCTTAAATCCTCTTAATTTTGTGACTTTAAGGATAGCAGCTGTCAAAGTAGTTTTACCATGGTCAACATGACCGATAGTCCCAATATTTAAATGTGGTTTTGTTCTCTCAAATTTTTCTTTAGCCATATTTTTTTTATTTATTAATTAATTTAGTTAATACGTCTATTATATTTATTTATGGAATAAAGTCAAGTAAATATTAAAATGGTAAATCCTCTATGGTTAGTTCTTTTTTTCTTTCTTGGTTAACTTTTTCATTATTATGTATTTCTTCTTGTTTAACAGATTTGAATTCTTTCTTATAAGTGTTGAAAGACATTAAAACAACAACTGGTTTCCCATTTTCCATTAAAATAATTTTCTCTCCATCTTCAGGAATAAATTGTTTAATATCGTTAATTTCCATATTATTTTCTTCTCCCTTCTATTATTTCCAGGGTTATACTTTCGGGAACTTTATTATAGGAATTAAATTCCATTGTAAACGTTCCCCTTCCTTGAGTCAAAGACCTTAACGAAGTAGCATAACCAAACATCTCAGATAAAGGCACTTTAGCGTCAATAACTTTTAAATTAATTCTATCGCTGGTTTCTTCTATAACTCCCCTTCTTCTATTTAAATCTCCAATAGTGTCTCCAAAAAAATCTGAAGGGATAACAACTTCTAATTTCATAATCGGTTCAAGAATAATAGGATTGGCTTTTCGAGCAGCTGTTTGTAATGCCTGAGAAGCAGCAATTTTAAAAGCTATTTCAGAAGAATCAACTTCATGAAAAGAACCATCATATAAAGTAACTTCTATATCTACCATTGGGTAACCAGCTATAACGCCCTTATCTACCGCTTCTTTAACTCCTTTTCCAATAGCCGGAATAAATTCTTGGGGTATTATTCCTCCTTTTATTTTATTAATAAATTCAAAACCCTTGCCTCTTTCTTTAGGTTTTACTTTTAACCAAACATGACCATATTGCCCCCGGCCACCGGATTGACGGATATATTTACCTTCAGCATTTGCTTCTTCACAAATCGTTTCTTTATAAGCAACTTGCGGCTTGCCAACATTTGCTTCAACATTAAACTCTCTTTTCATTCTATCAACCAAAACATCCAAATGTAATTCCCCCATTCCGGAAATAATTGTTTCCCCTGTTTCCAGATCTTCCTTTTGTCTGAAAGTAGGGTCTTCTGCTGACAATTTCTTTAATGATAAAATTAGTTTTTCTTGGTCTTCTTTTGATTTTGGTTCAATCCGAATAGAAATAACTGGTTCGGGAAAGGTAATTTTTTCTAACATAATTGGATTTTCTTCATCACAAAGTGTATGCCCTGTGGAAGTATTTTTAAAACCAACAGCCGCAACTATGTCCCCGGTAAAGGCCTCTTCTATGTCTTGTCTTTCATTAGAATGCATTCTTAAAATTCGGCCAATTCTTTCTTTTTCTTGGGAAACAGAATTCCAGATATAAGAACCCTTTTTCAAAGACCCAGAATAAACTCTGAAATAATTTAAAGTTCCCACATAAGGGTCAGCTGCTATTTTGAAAACTAAAGCTGAAAATGATTCGGAATCATCTGCTTTTCTTTTAATATGTTTTTCTGTTTCGGGGTCAATCCCATCAACCGAAGGAAGATCTATAGGACTGGGCAAATAATCACAAACAGCATCAAGCAATAATTGAACTCCTTTATTTTTTAGGGCAGAACCGCAAAAAACAGGAATAAGTTTATATGCTAAAACTGCTTTTCTTAAAACATTTTTTAATTCTTCTTTGGAAATATCTTTATCATTCAAAAATTTTTCTAATAAAGTTTCATCTTCACTCGCAATTTTTTCTACTAAGATTTTTCTTGTTTTTTCAGCTTTTTCTTTTAAATTTTTTGGTATTTCTTTTTCTACTACATTTTCCCCAAAATCGCCCTCAAAGTATATGGCCTTCATTTTTATAAGATCAATAACTCCTTCTAAACCACTTTCCTTTCCAATTGGAATTTGGACAACAACAGCATTGGGAGAAAGTTTGTCTAAAATTGATTTAAAACTTTTTTGGAAATCAGCCCCTATTCTGTCTAATTTATTTATAAAACAAATCCGAGGAATATTAAATTTATCTGCTTGGCGCCAAACAGTTTCGGATTGGGGTTCAACTCCGGCCACCCCGTCAAAAATAACAACTGCCCCATCTAATACTCTTAA
>Ga0268279_1000831_pt1 | contig 18723 bp, 14 predicted proteins | sample saktaG_6_FD_190142 | JGI IMG/M metagenome (GOLD analysis project Ga0268279, IMG submission 190142) | Saline water microbial communities from Sakinaw Lake, British Columbia, Canada - sak_2010_1_5_80m | ecosystem: Environmental > Aquatic > Non-marine Saline and Alkaline > Saline ...
TGAATAGTCCCAAAACCTTTGACGCTTTTATACTTATTAAATCAAGCAAAAAAAGCATCAAGCTGATTTACGCAGAACGGTTGTTGCCTGGCGATAACCAGAGGGAGCCATAGGCAGTTAAAGCAGCCGTATAAAAAGGGACGCATTGGTCATCGGTTAAGGATTTTGAGCTACATAATCTAGCCGTTTTTCACACGAGTTACGCGTTACATAGACGAGATCCGATTTCAAGAAGAGCTTGCTGTACCCTTTTTGATCAGGCCAGTCTCATCGGACTTGCTACCGAGATCGCTGCCACATCGCGATTCTTGTCTTAACCGATGACCCATGGAGTAGGTATAAGTAATTTAATGAGCCTAAGTGGTCAAATAGAAGACATGGAGTGATAAATAGTGTGCACCATAGGGAACTTATTCCATGATGGACTCAGCTACACCTTCAAGCAATGCGATCTCGTTGAAAAGACCGAGTTTATCGAGCCGAGTGTGGTAAATGGGGAGTCTGGAATAAGGTATCTCCCATTTCGTCGTGAGGGCCGAAGTGGTGATACTCCCTGCTGGGCTGGAATCAACAACTATGGTGTCGCGTTTGTTGCTGCGGATGCCTATACAAATCGAGAATATCAAATCACCGATGAGTGGAAACAACAGATTTTCAGCGAATATGAAAAAATCATAAGCAGCTATCGAACAGCGAAAGGTGCTGCAAAGGCGATGATTGACTTCTATAAGTCAGGTTTCCCGGCACCTGATATCGTACACATCACTGATGCCAATATCGCGATTTTTATAGAATATACTCCGGCTGGGCCTAAATTGATTGGAAGCTGGGAAAGGACAGACGGGTTCTTTGCCTCTACCAACCACTTCCGCATGCTTCCAGATGCGATCGAGTATGATAAGGACCACAGTACATACCTGCGACTAGAAAGAGCCGAAGCAATCCTCCAAAGCAAGCCCGACATCGAGGGCGTAGCTGCGGTACTGCGAGATCAATATTATGGCCAGACGTCTCTATCGATCTGTCGAGTTGCCGACAATCCTCCTCAGTATTACACTCAGGCCAGCGTTGTGTTCATGACGAACGGTAAACGCGTAGATTGCGGCTACGTCCTGAATGGAAACCCCAGAGAAAATCGTTACGAGATTTGGGCCGACATCTTCGAGACCGGGATCGCGATCAAGGGGAAGAAATCCTTCGACAAGGAAGATTCACCATTGGTCGCTTTGTCAAGCAGCGTATAATAGTCCCATCGGAGGAGAAGTTAAGGCTGGGGTCATGAGAAACGGTTTTATTGGATTGCTCATGGCGCGCTTGGAGGCTAATTGTTAGATGAAAATGGGTAGTGCTGCTTACCCCATCTACATATCAAATGCCTGTTGAAAACCTGAGAACGGTTTAACAAAATAAGGCCGTATTTTTACGGTGATATGGTCAGAGCTGCTCACTATCTTTTTGTTCCTTTGCCTCTTACCTCTAGCGACAGCAACAATCTTGAGATCCCCTGATGTCAGCTTATCAATATCTACGAGTGGAATGGTCGATTTCTCCCATCTTCCTTTTAAAGGAATTTCATTCTTATATCTGATGGTCTTAATTGGACGGGGTTTAACATCTCCACGGCTGTAGTTTGATACCTTGAAAAGGTGGACTATAACTTCTATATCATCGAGAGTATCTTCGCCTGTATTGTAGATTAATATCTTTATTTTCGATTCTGATGTTACTATTTTTGGAGCTACTATTTTAACCGCAATATCATGGATATCCATAAAGTGTGGGTCGAGTTCGAACCTATTTGGACAAAAGATTTTATTATTTCCTTTGGATAGAATCTCATAATTCTCGAAAGCGTCTTTGAGATGTCTGATAGCCTTTATTTTATTGCCGCAGGCGGCTTCAAAACTTGCGTGGACATAATAATCCTCATCTTTTAATATCCTTCTTATGCCTTTTACCGTACTTTCGTCAGGGGGATACATGTCTACGAATTTTTTTAAGGCTTTGAAACCAATATGCATATAGAGATCTGGATCAAAGAGAGCTTGAACACTATTATTACGATGGCTCTCCAAAGCTTTTTGCAAAAATTTTTCAGCTTTCTCTTTATTTCCACGAAGAGATGCCAGACAAGCCGCATTATAATCATCGCCCAATGAAGTAGAAAAAAGAATCTTATAAGCTTTATCATCATCACATTTGTTCTCCCTTTGAATAAGAATAGCGGCCATTGCCACGGGAGATGTAAGGAAATCGTAACCGTAGGCGTTAGCTAGTGGGATCGTTTTTTTGACGCAATCGAGAGATATTTTATTATAAATACACCACTTTGGATTGTTTGGATTGATTTCTCCGCCCAAAGATGGTATGTATAATTGAGAACAACCACGATGCCCACCACCCGTTTTCTCCTCGTAAATGTCCTTCTCGAAAGCAGCTTTGCGGCCATACGCAATACCTAGGAATAACCATGGATAAGGATACTCAGGGTTGCAGCATATCGCTCTACAAAATGCGGCAATAGCTGTATCATATAAATCATAGGCGTAACAGCCCAAATCCAGATAAACGGCACCAAGAAGAGACCATGGTAACGGTGTTTTTAATTTGCTATCGTAGCATCTGACGGTTTTTAGAGCATCCCATGAATCCCCAAATTTCTGAAGATATTTTTGAGATAGGCCTAATCCACAGTATGCGTTAGCCATCGTAGGTTTTGTATTCACTGCCTTTTGGAACATCTCTTCGGCTTTGTCGTTAACTCCTAAATCGATGTAATGGGTACCTATATTATAGAGTAAATTATAAATTATTGTATTTTCTACCTTTGGTGTGTTTTTACAAGTTTCGTATGCTTTATCTAAATCCTCTCTAGTTTTAGTCACCATATATCTAGTATAGCAGTTGAGCGTTTCAGTAAAGTACTTGAGTATCTCCCATGACTTGATATGATCGGGTCTCCTTAATTCCGATGAAAAAACTTCATCCAACAAAAGCCTATTAAGGCGATAACACTTCGTCTTTTCGCATAATTTTATAAGATCTGAATTATTGTCTTCGAATTTTTTGATTGTTTTATTTAAATTTGTTTTCCGGAAAATCACTTCGTTGATCTTTTTAATTAAATCTGTTTTCCGAAAAGTTTCCAAATTGTCATTAAAGTCTGTTTTTACAAGTTTGTTCAACTCTTTAACAATACCATCTGGATCCAATTGTCGAACATCAAGGTTAAGTAGCTTGATAAGCTCTTTGTCTAACTCGCTATTAACATTTATGTCATCAATTGAAAAAAAGTATTTGCCCCGTTCCCTAGAGGGGCATTTTTTAGATTTCATCTCAAAGTTTTGCTCTAGTTTTTTAATATCTTCACGTACATCATCAATTTCGAGTCCTAGGATCTTACCCAACGATGTGTCAACCAAATCTATATTTTTTGGATTATTTTTATCCAGAACGCTATTTGTAATCTCGTTATGCGGTCGCGTACGTGGGTCACTGAAAAACGCAAGCATGCGACGAAATTGATATATCAGATTATGGTGATTATTTTCAGTAACTTTCACCCGCGACCCGTTATTCGGTTCCTCGTTATTCTTTATGAGCTCATAGGCGATCTTGAAAGATAGATTTCTGACAACTTCTGATATGTCATCCCCGTTTAGCTTTTGTTTTATTTCACAAGTTATTGGCGTCTCCTTTTGACGAATAATATGGGATTCAATATAAATATGTGAACCATATTTCTGTAAACTTCCATGAATGATGCAACCGTCCTTAGATATAGGACGGTATTGATTCAACACCATTAATATGCGCCCAATCGGCAGTTCAAACCCACCTAAACTTAACTTTTCCACACTTCCTAACGAATCCGATATATATTTGGTTGTTATACTTAACTCTTTGATTAGATTCGCCGGCTCAGGTATGATGAAACACCTTTCTGATCTGTTAGAAAATGATTCCTTTGATTTATTGTGTATTCGCTTTATCCTCTGCAATTCAGCGGCGATCATATCTGAAATTACTTTGCCATCTAATCCGCTAGCGTTATTCGTACTAAACGGAACTACGATTGCTTGCTCAATTTTTTCAGTCATCCACAAGAAAACTGATAGAAATATAGTTAGCACAAGGGCTGAGACAACATAGAACACTAATGATTTAGGAATGTCACTAAGATTCGCTATCAAGCTAGTACTATTATTAATGTGTAAATTATGATATATATCTTTGTCCGAATCAACACCATATGTATCCAAAAATGATACGGCAAACAGCGCCGCTGAGACCAATAAAAATAAGACCGAAAAACCTAGAAACCTCTTCGAAAAAGATCTCCCTATCATAAACTACTCCTTATAACAAATACACATTTAGGGCTTTATAGCGAGCTGATACTTGATAATATTTTCGGTATTTAACTAGATGTTGGTATTATTATGGTTTATATATTTATATTTAAACCGATTATTTTAAATTCGATCTATCCCTTAAAGCATATAAGAAATTACAACACAAATTGTATGGATCCTTATTCAGCTTATGGGAGGGTTTAAAATTCCGACAGCTATTCAAACACCAAATGAATCGATTAAACAAAGATTGAACCACATAGTTGACCAAAACAGAGACGAACTGATCGAATCTGTGCAGGAGCTTGTCCGCATAAGGAGCGTAAAGGGCGATCCAAAGTCGGGCGCTCCCTTCGGTGAAGGTCCCGCGAAGGCCCTCGATAAAGCCATTGAGATCGCGAGGGATCTCGGCTTCGAGACGGCAAACCTGGACGGCTATATCGGCTACGCGGAATATGGCTCGGGTGAGGATTACGTGGCAGCTTTGGGCCATCTGGACGTAGTTCCCGAGGGCGATGGCTGGGAGCATCCACCTTACGCGGCGGAGATCCACGATGACAAGATATACGGCAGGGGGACCACCGATGACAAAGGGCCTGCTATTGCCGCCCTTTATGCGCTCAAGGCTCTTCGAGACTCTGGACTTCCTATCTCGAAAAAGGTCAGGGTGATCTTTGGAACGGATGAGGAATCGGATAATGCAGATGTTTCTTATTATCTGAAAAGGGAAAAGCCTCCTTTTACAGGCTTCACACCTGACGCCTTCTACCCCTTGGTATACGCGGAAAAGGGCATAATTAACTTTGACATCTTCAGAGACCTGTTGGAGAAACAAACTGGCGTGGAGGTCCGTAATATTAGTGGAGGCGTTGCGGCCAATATGGTCCCTGACTTGTCGGTGGCCGAGATCGCAACTTCAGATATTGATGGACTGATTAGGTTTTGCATCGAGTTCGCTGATAAAACTGGATATGATATCAAGGCTGAAAAGCTGGATGATTCAGTGGTTATAAAGTCCATAGGTGTTGCAGCCCATGGCAGCACCCCAGAAGAAGGAAAGAACGCTATCATGCAGCTTATGTCCTTCCTTGGAACTCTTCCCCTGGATGATTCGTCAGATATCTCCAAGGCAATATCTTCCATCAACGATATGGTTGATATGAAGACGGACGGCAGCTCGATGGGACTTGCTTTAGAGGATAAACCCTCTGGAAAACTCTCATTGAATCTCGGCTTGGTCAATATGACCGATGAGAAGATCGCCTTCACAATCAACCTTCGCTACCCGGTGACATTTGAGTTCGACGAAGTGGTAAATCCTCTTAAGGAGATCATTAAAGAACACGGCTTCCAGGTAGAGAGCCTCAAAAACCATAATCCTCTTTACTTCCCGGTGAATTCGCCTTTAGTAAAGACGTTGTTAAATGTCTTCAATGACCACACCGGATCGGAAGAGAAACCGTTGGCAATTGGAGGCGGCACCTATGCAAAAGAGATGCCAAACATCGTCGCTTTCGGTCCCATCTTTCCTGGAGAGCCCATGGTGGAGCATAAGCCGAACGAGTACATAAAAATCGATGAGCTGATCTTGAGCACTAAAATATATGCGAACGCTTTATATCGGCTGGCCAAGTAGATAAAAGATATAAAATTTTAAAATTCTTCCAAAATCTAGTGTGGCCGACCTAAGATGCCGCTTTGGTTGCGTTCTCCGGCACGTAGACCACCATCCCGTTCTCGAGCCTGTAGGCGGTCCCCATCTTGGTGCCCTGACCTCCGGCGATCTTATCGGTCATGTTCAGCACCTGGATCTGGTCCATCTCCTTGATTATGATCTGCATGTTGGGGTCGCCCGGGTTCTTAACGATGGTCACGCTGGCTTCAGGGGTGAGTAGCTCTGGTATGTTGTAGGAGATGACCAGGGCCAGGAGGAGGGCGATGGCGAATACCATGGCCGCATCGAATAGGTTGGCAACCCCGCTCAGGGGGTCGTCTTCGGACTCATTCAGCATCCCGAGGCTCTGCCGCCCGGCCCGTCCGATCCTGCTCATCCGGCCGCCTCGCTCCCTTCGCCGCGGGGCTTTCTCTTGCCGCTCTCGCTTTGCATCAGCTCTGCCGCGTACTCGAGGTCGCTCAGATCCTGTCGGTACCACCGGTTCCTAACAATGTAGACCCCGTAACAGATCCCGCCCACAGCGAGCCCGATCACCGTCGTTGAGAAGGCGATAACCAGGTTGTCGGCCATCTGCTGGATGTCCCCCTGAGAAAGGTTGATCAAAGCAGGTCCCATGGGGATGAGAGTTCCCATCAGCCCGAGTATGGGCCCCACTCTCACCCCGATCTTGATCGGCTCCAGGGCCTTTCCCATGCCCAGCTCCGCATCCTGAAGCGCCTTTTCAAGCCGGATCTGGAAGACGTCGCTTCTCAGTGACCGGGCCACCTCGCTCAGAGCCTTCGAGACCCGGGCGTGAGCTTTGTAGCCTTCCATCACAGAGCAGGCCTGATCTTCCCGGCCCGATCTTGCCATCTTGGAGGCCTCGAGGCATACCCTCTCAAGCTCGGCAAGGTCTCTTCGCCTGGAGGTGTACTCGGATATGAGGGAGCCCAAAAGCGCCAGGCACCATCCGAAGAGGATGATGAGGGCCAATATCACTGGATAGAGGAGCGCCGTCGAGAAGACGAAGAGGACGTTAACGATCTCGACGTAGATGCTCACAGGGAGACCCCCATCCTCCTGCCGAAAAATCCCAAAACGACCAGTTCGAGGATGAATAGGTATGAGGTGACGAGGTCAGATGCTGGTATGGTTATGGGAGCGAAGGGCGTCGACTGGGTCTTGAGGTAGGCGGGGATAAGCAGCATGGATAGGATGTAGAAGAGGCCCACGAATATCATCACGTTCCCCAGGGCGGAAGGAGCCTTGCCCACCTTTCCGACGGTGGTGGACAGGACGGCGATGGACGCGAAGAAGATGAGCCCCACGATCGCTCCCACCTTCCAGCCGGCGACTTCCAATAGACCAGCTAGGGCGCTGCAGGAGAGGAAGGTGGCTGCAAGGCATGCCGGACATGGCACGGAAAGAACCCAGAAGGTCTTTCGGGATAGGTCGCGGCCGTGCCTGTTCCACTCTCTCGCGGTGACAACTCCCATAGCCACCAGCAGGAAGGCGATGACCATGTGCATCGCAACACCCATGTTCATAACCGAGCTTGTGGCACTTTCGGGTATCAGCCCGACGGCGAAGCCCATGATCAGGGATAGAGCCAGGTACAATGTTGCGATGCAGAGGGTCTCTTTTCGGCTCAGGCTGGCCAGCCCGCACCCCAGGCTGACCTTTAGCGCAAAGACGATGATCCCAATCAGTATCCCAGAAGCGGCAAGCCATGTGAAATCCAAGGACGACACCAACCAAACTTAAGTGGACGTAAGTCAATTTAACATGATATAACGTTTGCGCAAGCCTACCTGCGTAAGACAAAACTATTTTGTATTTCTCCGATCGAAAAGAAAAATCTCGGGATTGAAGAAATCTTCAAAAATAGCTGGCGGAGGGAGGGGTTCAGAAAGGTGGCATTCTTTACCTCCTCCTGAAACCCGCTCCAATTTCGAGATCGAAGTTCTGAGATTAGCCAGTGAAGCGAAACTCGTTAGTTCTTCTATAACAATTACGAAATCCACGGGTCGGGATGCAGCGAACTTCGAAGACATGGTCTTCCGAAACCCAGTCATCTTTAGGGGCACTAAGTATAGCAGAGATGCCAATTTCGGGTGGACTCATTTCGAGTGCCCTCCAGACTGTTATAAGGTTCAATTGAACGTGCTCAGTCAAACTGGCGGCGGCGCACCCCGCAGCAAGCTCGGGGCATGCAAGGCGCCGCCGCCCTGTTAAGTCGATAGACCGCAAATGGTATAATTCTCAAGATGGTCGTATGTTCCCCAATCAATATCAATTACATCATCCACAGCTCGATTCAAACTGTTAAGTCGGTTATTTGTCCATCCCCGCAGCAAGCTGCGGGGTATTCGATAAAATCAATCGACAGAAGGATGGATAAGAAGAGAGGACGGCCAAAAAAGGGAGAAAAACTTCTTGAAGTCCATTTAATCGAGGCTCAGATAGAATTGGACTATGATGAGGTATCAAAAGAAAAATCAAAGCTTGGAAGATTCATTTTAGCTTCAAATGACATCAATATCGATCCAAATACCATTCTAAGCTACTATAAGGGGCAGCAAGCAGTTGAACGCGGGTTCAGATTCCTGAAAGATAAGAGCTTCCGCGTGGCTGAGGTGTATCTCAAGAAAGAAGAACGCATCGAAGCTCTTGCCATGATCATGGTCCTGACGCTCATGATATATTCTATCGCGGAGTGGCTGATCAGAAAACGAATGAGAGAGACGGGAGAGACCATACCAAACCAGCTAAAGAAGCCAACACAAAAGCCAACATTCAAGTGGATAGCTTTTCTGTTCATGGGAGTTGCAGAAGTTACAATCTGGATTAATGGTGAAATGCACCTGAAGATTGCGAATCTGAATGATAATCTTGTTAAGATTATTCGACTATTGGGGCAGGATTGCGAAAAATACTATGGATTGGAGCGTTGATGCGGAATGCGGGTTCCACTATCTTAATGGAATATTTTCATCTCGAGACGATATCCCGAGTTTGGCTAACTTAATTTATAAAGCGGCATGATATAATATTTTATTGAGCATGTTCGATTCGAGATATATGTCTCAACCTCGTTGATTAAATATTTATTGAACTTGATGGAGAATATATCAGCATGCCATTCATCCCGTTCCTCCGGTTTGGCGGAGGTTTCATCAAAGCCGACGAAGATGCGAAAGATCCCGGTGAGATTCCATGACGGACGTCTGCCTCTGTTTCGAGGTCCATCAGCCTTTGAGGCTCAGAAAGGACTTCTTCTGGGGCGGCTCGCCCCTGAAGAGGATCGAGCCCGACCAGATATCCGACTTCTACCTCGACGACCCGGAGAACCGGAGGATATTCGACCGCGTGGCCGAGAAGTGCTACCTTCCGACAAACGATATCATATTCGAAGAGATAAGGCGGCACCAGGATTCAGAGCGGCCCTTCAAGGCCGCCTACAGCTTCTCGGGGGTCTTTCTCGACCAGTGCGAAAGGTACAACCCCAGGGTACTGGAATCCTTCGCCAGGCTCGTGGATACCGGGATGGTGGAGGTTATGGAGCAGACCTACCACCACTCCCTTGCAAGCCTCTACGAGGACGGGAGGGAGTTTAGAGAGCAGGTCAGAATGCACCGGGAGAGGATCTGGGATGACTTCGGCGTGAAGCCCAGGATATTCGAGAACACAGAGCTTCTCTACGACGACCGGATCGCGAAGGTCGTCGAGAAGATGGGCTACGCCGGGATCTTCGCCGAGGGGATCATAGCCCCTCCAAACCACGTCTACAGGCCGGAGGGGTGCGAGAGGATATCTCTACTCCTGCGAGACTACATGATCACCGACGATATGGGATTTCGGTTCTCGGCCCGGTGGTGGAACGAGTACCCCCTCACCGCCGTGAAGTACGCCTCCTGGATCGCGTCAAAGCCCGGCGAGTGCGTCAACATCTTCTGCGACTACGAGACCTTCGGCGAGCACCAGTGGGCCGACACCGGGATCTTCGAGTTTTTGAAGTTCCTCCCCGGCGAGATCCTCAAGTGGGAGCACCTGAGGTTTGCAACCCCCAGCGACGTGGTGGATAAAAATTCGCCCATCGAGATCATAAGCGTTCCAAAGACCACCTCCTGGGCCGACATCGAAAGAGACACCAGCTGCTGGCTGGGAAACGCTCTCCAGTGGGCCTGTTATTCCTACCACCGGAGGCTTGAGGGCCCCATCAAGGAGAGCGGAGACGGGCTTCTCCTGGAGACCTGGAGGACGCTGGGCCTTTCCGACCACCTCTACTACGCCTTCACCCACGGAGGCGCACCCGGCGAGGTCCACAACTACTTCAGCCCTTACGGAGGCCCATACGATGCCGCGATCACTTTCTTTTCCGTCCTCTCAGACCTCCACTATCGGGTGAAGTCCTGGGTCGATGCCGCCGACGACCCCTTCCTCTTCTCGACGGGGATCGACCAGTTCACTGGCGATGCTGCCTGGGGCCGGAGGGGCCTGAGAGAGGTTCTGGAAAGTGCAAAGATCGATTCCCTCGAATACCATGCGAAGAGGGGAGACCTCTCGGCCTGGGTGAGGTCGGGCCTCCACGACGAAGCCCTCGCCGAGAGGCTCGAAGCGACGGAGGGGCTCCGCGGAGAGGGCCTGAGAGCGGCCCTTCTGGAGGCGGTGGACGAGGCCGCGAGCAGAGCCAGATCAGAGGGGAAGAAAGCGGGTCGAGATCAAAAGAAGGTCAACCCTGAAAGCGGGAGGAAGAAGATATGAGCCTTGATCTCGGTTTTCATCCGAAAAGCTATCAAGAGGGAGCAAAGCGCGAATGGCTGATCACCAACGGCCTCGGAGGCTACGCCTCCTCCACGATTCTGGGGGCGAACACCAGGTCCTACCACGGCCTATTGGTGGCGGCAATGAATCCGCCCACAGAAAGGACCTTGCTCCTCTCGTCCCTGGACGAGGAGCTGATATCCGAATCGGGCCATCGCCATCTGGCCTGTCATCAGTACCCTGGTGCGATATACCCCGAGGGGTTCCGCCACCTGGAGGAGTTCCGGCAGGACCCGATCCCGACGTTCCTCTACAGGACGGAGGACGGTGCCGCCATCGAGAAGAAGGTGTTCATGATCCAGGGCGAGAACACCACCGTCGTAAATTACAGGGTTGAAGGAAGGGGCCTCTTCAGGGTGGTGCCGCTCGTCAACTGCAGGAGCTTTCACGTCGCCTCTCGCGCCGCCCCCTCGATGGACCAGGAGGAGATCGATCTTGAGGGCGGTGGGAGCGGCGTTCGCCTCAGCTCGGGGTGCGACTTCGTCCTCGTCTCGGACAAGGCCCATTACGTCAGAGGGGAGCTCATGTACAACAGCCTGGAGTACGAGGTCGAAAGGCGGAGGGGCCTCGCCTGGAAGGAGGACTCTTTTTGCCCCGGGCGGTTCGAGGTCCAGGTCGACGGCCACATCTCTTTCAACGTAGTCGCATCAATCGACCGGGATTCGCCGGAGGGGGCTGAAGAGCTGATGAGCCGAGAAGAGGAGAGGGTCAAGGGGCTTTTGGGCGACAAAAGGCGCGACCCCAGGTTCGGGAGGCTTGCGGTCGGAGCTGACCAGTTTCTGGTAAGAAGGGGCGAGGGAAAGAGCATCATCGCAGGGTACCACTGGTTCAACGATTGGGGAAGGGACGCCATGATATCGCTGCCGGGGCTCCTCCTCACAACGCGCAGGTTCGATGAAGCTAGGGCGGTCCTGACCACCTTCGCCGGGGCGATGAAGGGCGGCCTTCTACCCAACGACTTCGGTGCCCAGGGCTACAACACCATCGACGCTGCCCTCTGGTTCTTCTGGGCGGTCCACAAGTACTGGGCCTATTCCGAGGATACGGACCTAGTGAGGGACCTGTTCCCCTCCCTCAGGGCGATCGTCGACCGCTACTCCCGGGAGACTCCGGGATCTTTTTCGGATGAGGACGGGCTGATCGTCTCAAAGCCAGGCCTCACCTGGATGGACGCGAAGGTCGATGGCCAGTTCGTCACGCCCAGGGCCGGAAAAGCCTGCGAGATCAACGCCCTCTGGTACAATGCCCTGTTGGTCATGGAGGTCTTCTCCGAAGAGCTGGAGGAGGAGGAGGAGGACGGCAGGCTCGCAGAGAAGGTCCGCGATAGCTACAAGAGGTTCTGGAACTCGGAATCTGGTTGCCTCTTCGATTTGGTCGACGAGAAGGATGCCGCCATAAGGCCGAACCAGGTGATAGCGGCATCCCTGCCCTTCACACCCCTCGACGAAGACCAGATCAGAGGGATCGTGGCCAGAGCCACCGAGGAGCTCCTCACCCCCTACGGCCTGAGAACCCTCTCGCCGGAGGATCCAGCATACATAGGACGGTACGAGGGCGGACCTGCCGAGAGGGATCGCGCCTATCACCAGGGGACGGTCTGGCCCTGGCTTTTGGGGCCGTACATAACCGCTCGTCTGAAGGCGAGCCGAAGCTCGAAAAAGAGCAGAGACGAGGCCAGGGAGCTGATGAGACCTCTCATGGACCTCGACGGCCAGATCGGCGTTGGGACGATCTGCGAGGTCTTCGACGGCGACGAGCCCCACCGGCCCGGTGGCTGCATATCCCAGGCCTGGTCCGTTGGAGAGGTGATGAGGGCCTGGTCGGAGGACGTGATGATGGGGGCGAGCAGGCTGAAGAGGGAAGGCGTTTAGAGGGGCAAGCCTCGGCCTTCTTCCTCCACCACCTCTTCCGTTCTTTTTTCGATCGTCTACTCTACAAGGGCCGCGTCTTGAGGCTGCGCCATCATCGCCATCAGCATGTCAAGCCAAGAGGGGGCGTTCATGGCCTCTTCTGGCACCTCTATCACGACCGGCTCGTTGTAGTTGGAATAGATCACCGTCGAGTCGGATTTGATCTCCATATCGATCTCGCCCATCTCGCCGACGGGAAGGTCCATCATATCAGAGGTCAGGGTCAGCTCCAAGGCGACCTGGTTTTTCAGGGGCAGGTGAGACTCCTTGGAGATCCATGTCGTCCACTCCATCTCGCTCTCCTCGAAGATCTCGTTCATATCCATGGTGTAAAGCGGCATCGAGCCCATCTGCTGGTTGAGGATCATGGTGAAGGTCTCAGTGTCGGGAACTACTTTCACCTTGTAGGCGTCCTCACCGTTGACCTTCTCGGACCCCACCAGCTCGATCTCGGAAGCGTTGAGGAGCTCTGCCTGGGTTCTAACCTGGTTCTGCTGGTCCCACATGTCTTCAGGCATCCCGGGCATCCTCGTCCAGTTTCCGTCGATGTTAGTGTACATGGAATCTCCCTGCATGTACATCTCCATCTCCGAGACGACCTCTCCAATATCCTCAGAGCTGGTGGTGGTGGTCATGGTCATCTTCATGGCGCGGGCCGTGACGTTCAGCTCGCCATCGCCCACCGACCTCGTCTCAAAGGACATGGCCCGAAGGGTTCTGTTCGTCTCAGAGTCGTTGATCACTTTTATGGTTTGATCCATATCCACGGCGAAGGCGGCGGTCTCGACCTTCTCCACCGACTCGATCATCATCGCCTTCAGCTCCTCGGGGCTGAGCTTCTCCTCGACGCAGCCGGAGAAGGCGACGACAATCAAGGCCAATAACAGTAATAGTTTCTTCATGTGGCAAGCCCTCTCTCCGACGCACTATTTCACACTATCGTTCGTTTTTCCGGCCCATCCCTCATCGCCCTCCCCAAACGCGCCACCATCGGACCAAAACCCTCTCTCCACCCTATCGTTCATCTCCCGCGTTTCGCGGGACGCTCTTGCAAGGCTGTGAGCCCTTCTGATCAGCGGCCGTGCCACCTCAGGCCGCTACAGAATGCAGGGGAGGCAGACCCCAGGATCTTCGCGGCCTCGCCCCGGCCGCAGATGGTGCACTTCAAGACGAATCGCCCCAGAAAGATCAGTTGTGGGACTCTTCGGTAGGAGAGCCCAAACTAAGACTTTCTTTTACACTTCAAAGATCATAAGATGATCGCCCCTAGAAGACCAAAATGGAACCGATGCGTTAAAAACACTTTGCGTCATCCATCTCGTCAGGCTCGCGGGGCAGTTGACCGACGAGTGGACCTCGGGCTGACTGTCTGGGGGATGCATAGGAGGAAGGGCGGCGGACCGCGCCGTTCAAAATGCCGCCATATCGGGGTAGCAGAAGCCCCTTGATAATTCAAATATCAGAATTACATAGTAAAAAGGTAACAGATCGTCTTGGTGTGGAGACGAGGCCAAAATTCATTTGGTTGGCCTTTTTCTCTTGTAGTTCCCGGCCTTCCAGCGTATTTTTAGTATATCACGTTGATTCTTGAGTCGCTCCCAGATACGCTACTAATTTTTCCTGTTCTTGGTGCAGTTACGTAATAATCAAAAGAAACGCCTCCGATTTTCGCTATCTTTCCTGCTCTTGGTCCAGTTGTGTAGTAGTCCCTTGTTCCGGGCCCATTAGCCTCCAGCAAATCACCTGCAGCACTTACAACGACGCTTACAGCGCCCACATTTAATGCTTCCTTAATGAGATTACCTTGACCATCGATGGTGTTTGTGATCCCGTTTGCGGGAATTATGCAGCTTGTAACCTGTCCATTGTTGCTCACATATGCTGTATATTTGGCCTCAGCAGGAGCCACAACAATCAATCCACTCAAGAGTAGAAGCGACACCAGTGTTATCCACAACTTAATTTCAACCCCTCCTTTAATTCTCTAATGATAATAGCTGTTATTTTAAATTGAATACCCCGCAGCTTGCTGCGGTTGGGATGGTCAAATAATCAACTCAACAGTTTGAATCGGGCCACGGATAATCTAAGTGGCGGGTATCGGGAAGCATATGATTGGCTTAATAATGATGCTATTTGCGGTCTATCGGCTTAACAGGGCGGCGGCGCCTTGCATGCCCCGCAGCAAGCTGCGGGATATTCGAATAAAATAAAATTCAAATTCGGCGTTATCTCTATTTATAGCCATTTAAAGACGGTCTGGTCTGGTCTGTTAGACCTCATCTTCAGCCTGTATTGGATTAATTTTATATTTTACCCCTAGTCGCCAAGGTCAAATTCCCGTGGGGCATCACGATCGTCCTCGCGTCCCTCCCCTGCCTCTTCCGTGCCATGGCGAGGGCCTCTTCGAGGCTTTTTGCATGCCTGAAAAAGCAGATCTCAGCGAGGTCCGGCCTCATGGAAGAGACGAGGATCAGGTCTTTTTCAAGAGACTCTTTAGCGATCAGGGCCGCCTTGTGTCCCCCGAACTCGTACTCCCTTCCGTACCGCGCGACGCAGTCCTCGGCGCAACTGGCCTCCCTCGCCCACCGCTCGAAGACTGGATGGCCGAGCCCCTCGGCGCACTCGGCGAGAAGGATGAGCGACCCGCCAGCAAGGACCGCCTCCTTGGCGTTCTCCATCGCCTTCTGGGCCTGGAAGAGGTTGATGTCCTTGGGACGGCCCCCGGCGCAGGTGACGACGATCTCGGCGGGCTTGACGACTTTTCGGTACATCTCGTCGACGACTTGGGCTCCGGCCCGATGGGCCTCGACGAAATCGCCAGCCGCGGCCCGGACGATCTCTTTTCTGCTGTTCAAGACGACATTCAGGATGAAGTCTAAACCTGCTACCCCAGCCGCCTCCTCCATGTCCAGCCGGACGGGGTTATTCAGAGATCCCGACTTCGCCAATGGGTCCACCATCATGGCGTGGTTCTTGTTCACCGAGTTTTCCGAACTTACGCCGGGAAGGACCGCCTTTGCCCCGCCGCTGTAGCCGGCATAGTAGTGGTACTCGATGTTACCCGTCCCGATCTTGAGGTCGCTGGATGCCACGTCCTCCAGGATCTCGACCGGAGTTCCCCGGCTCGTCTCGCCGATGTGAACGCATCGATCTTTGTCGTGCTGGATGTGGGGGAGGGAGGCGCAATCGCCGAGGAGCCGATCCTCCTCCTCCGCCGTCATCCTCCGATGAGTCCCAAGGCCGAAGACGACCAGGATCTCGGATACTCCCAGATCCTCAAGCCTCCTCACCAGGGGTGGGAGCATCTTGGAGGTGGGCGCAGGCCTCGTTATGTCGCTAGCCATGATGGCTGCGGTATCGCATCCAGCGAAATCCTGGAGGGACGGGCCGAAGGGCTCGTCGAGGGCCCTCTCGATCTCTTTCGTCTCGTCGGGGGCACCGGAAAGCTCCTTTGGCAAAACCAGCTCGTACCTCTCGTCGCCCTCGACATTCAGGTTCAGGTATCCGGCGCCGTATCCAAGCTTCATCTAAATCAAGTCCTCCAGACTTTAGCCCGGCTGTTGACGTCCGAGAATACCTCGAATATGGGCTTGTCTGTGGAATAGGAGAAAAAGTCGGCCCCGACGGCGTTGCAGGTCTCCCTAATCCTCGCGTCGTGCTCTTTCATCCTCTCTGCGTACTCGTCTCTCACCTTCGGCGTAACCCTCGTCATCACCGACTCCTTAGACTCCATGTCGATGAACCGCAGATCCCCCTCGAAGTCGAGGAGGGCCTCCGCCGGGTCCAGGATCTGGATCAGTATCAGGTCGTGGGCAGAGAGCTTGTAGATCCCGGCGATGAGGCTCTCGACGTCGTCTAGAAAGTCGGAGATCACCACCACGAGGCTCGTGGACCTGATCGCGAGGTCGAACTGCTCTGCCGTCCTCTTGAAGTCGGTCCCCCCCGATGGCGCCATCCGGTCGAGGTCCTCGATTGCCCGAAATAGGTTCCTCCTTCCACCTCTCGTCTCGCCCGGCTCCAGCATCTCCCCGAACTTGGATATCGAGAACTTCTCGTTCTCCTTTATCGCCATGTAGGCGAACCCCGCCGCCACCTTCGAGGCGAACCCGAATTTATCACCAAAGCCCATGCTGGAGCTAGCATCGAGAAGGAGGTGGACCGCAAGGCTCCTCTCCTCCTCGTGCTCCCGGACGTAGAGCTTCTCGGTCCTGCCGTAGACCTTCCAGTCGACGAACTTGAAGTCGTCGCCTTTCCGGTACTCCCGGTAGCCGACGGGGCTGATGCCTCGGCCCACCTTAACAGACCTCCGGGCCCCGGTGTAGGCGGTCGATACCCTTTTTCTGACGAGAAGGGTGAAGCGGTCCAGTTCTGCAAGAAACTCCGTATCCATCCGTCCGCCTCAGATCGACTTCAGTATGTCCGATATGACCTGGTCGGTGGTGACGCCCCTTCTCTCTGAATCGAAGGAGAGGATGATCCTGTGCCTGAGGATGGGGTAAGCCATGACTTCCAGGTCGTCTCTGCTGACGTAGTCTCTGCCGGCGAGGAGGGCTCGCGCCTTGGAGGCGAGGATCAGGCCGATGGAGGCTCTCGGGCTTACGCCGTACTCGACCCCATCCCAGCTCCTGGTGGAGATCACGCCCTTTATCGCGGCCCTCTTGAGGTCGTCGGAGATGGGAACGTCTCTTGTGAGCTGCTGGAGGGATAATAGCTCCCTTCTTGTGATCACCCTCTCCACCTTCGGCTCGGCGTGGCCCGTGTACCTCTCCATGATCTCGTACTCCTCCTCGGAGCTGGGGTAGTCGATGAAGACCTTCAGCAGGAACCGGTCGAGCTGGGCCTCGGGCAAGGGGAACGTCCCCTCCATCTCGATGGGGTTTTGGGTCGCGAGAACGAAGAAGGGCGCCTCCAGCTTGTAGGTGTTCTTGCCGACGGTGACCTGCTTTTCCTGCATAGCCTCCAGCATCGCGCTCTGGGTCCTGGGCGATGCCCTGTTGATCTCGTCGGCCAGAACGATGTTGGCGAAGATGGGGCCCTGCTCGAACCTGAACATCTTGCTCCCCTCCACCTCCTCGATCAATGTGGTGCCCGTGATGTCCGCGGGCATCAGGTCCGGGGTGCACTGAATCCTGCTGAAGTTGAGGCCGGTGGTGCTGGCTATCGTCTTGACGAGAAGGGTCTTCCCCAGGCCCGGGTTGCTCTCGAGGAGGGTGTGGCCCCCGGCTAGGATCCCCACCAGAATCTGCTCCACCACCGACTTTTGGCCTACCACCACTTTGCCGATCTCCTCTCTGATCGTCTCGAAGATGGCTGGCGCGTCCTTATAAATGTTAATCAGATCGTCTCTCATCTGTCCGTCCTCGGTGAGATCTACAGCTCTTTTTTGTTCGGTTTCCCATTCCGTTTCTCAAAAGCTCGTTGCCAGGTTCTCGAAATACCTTTTGATTATCTCTCTGTGCTGGGGCGGGAGGCTCTCGATGTAAAGGTCTGTGGGCACCGCCACTCCAACACCTGGTTCAGAGGTCTGGAATAATCGGTCCATGGGGTCTGTCTCCTTTGACCTGAAACCCGCCGCGGACCCTGGATATAAGACCAGCTCCAGGTTCACCTCCTCCAGAACCGCCAGAGAGGGCTTCCCGTAGATCTCGCCCGAGATCTCCTGGCCTGAGGCGCCCTCTTCCGGCAGCTCTTCTTCACCGAAGAGGTCTGCAGCCCGGTCCCGAAGATCGGTCAGAGACTTGAAGGGCTGGGGTGATATCTCCTCACCGGCCTGGCTCTGGCTGAAGATCACGGCGAAGGTGAGGAGGAGGACCATGGCTGCGGCCTTGGCCTGGAAGATCGGAACGCTTTTATCACCGAAGTTCAGCCGCCGATTGTTTATCAGGTCGATGGCTCCGACTTTCGAAAGCCTCATTTTCACGTCTTCGGCCAGGCTCCGCATCACCACTGAGTCCGAGTCGCGGTTGTCGTAGGCGGC
>Ga0268279_1000832_pt1 | contig 18722 bp, 15 predicted proteins | sample saktaG_6_FD_190142 | JGI IMG/M metagenome (GOLD analysis project Ga0268279, IMG submission 190142) | Saline water microbial communities from Sakinaw Lake, British Columbia, Canada - sak_2010_1_5_80m | ecosystem: Environmental > Aquatic > Non-marine Saline and Alkaline > Saline ...
CTTTCATGCTCATTACCGAACATTCCAAATGCCAGCCGGGAAAGCCGATGCCCCAGGGAGATTCCCACTCCATTTGCCGACCCTCTCTTTTTTTCTCCCCCTTACCAAGGGGGAGATTGAGAGGGGGTGAAAATTTCCACAGAGCAAAATCAGTTGGATTCTTTTTCTCCGGATTTTTTTCAACTCTTGCCCCTTCCTGCAAGCTGGATAATGGCTGATGGGATAATTTTGTATAATCCTTAAACTTTGAAGTATTAAAATATATCCCATCACTGGTCTTATAGGTATAACCCTTGGCTTCCAATTTTTTTACTAATTCAATTTGTTCCGGAATTGTTTCCGTGGCTTTTAACCAGATAATATCATCCTGGATTATATTTAATTTATTCAAATCTTCCTTAAAAGCTTTTGTATAAAATTCCGCTATTTCCCAAGCATCTTTGCCTTCCTTTTTCGCGCTTTTTTCTAGCTTATCCTCGCCCATATCGCGGTCGCCAGTAAGATGGCCGACATCAGTAATATTCATCACATGCTTAACTTTATAGCCGTTATAAAGCAAAACGCGCTTTAAAACATCTTCAAATAAATAAGTACGCAGATTACCAATATGGGCAAAATTATAAACCGTCGGTCCGCAAGTATAAAGACCGACAAGCGCCCCCCCTCCTTTAGAAGGAGAGGGCTGGGGTGAGGTCTTTATCGGTTTAAGCTCTTCCTTTTTTCGGCTTAAAGTATTGTATAAAAATAATTTTTTCATATTTCTCCACTTTTAATTTTAGCTAAATATTTGATTTTACGCAAGAAAAAAGAGCGCGAAGGATTTAATTTCCCCCGCGCTCTGGTATTATCTAAAAAATTAAACTTTAATTTGCCGCTACCGTAACGTTTAATTCCGCTGTTGGTAAACCGCTTATGCTCGCCGCTATTTTTGAATTTTTGCCTTGCGCCTCAAGATTACTTAAATAAACGCTGAAACTGCCGGAAGAAACGCTGACGCCGGCGTCAACATAGATATTAACAAACAGTTCTTTGCCCGGCTCCAAAACGTAAAAATTCAGCTTAATTTTATTGCTGCCAACTACTGGTTTGGAAATCTTACTGCTGATAGTTTTACCTCCGGAAGCTTCCCTGACTCTTAAATTGCTATAACCGGCGCCGCTAGAAAATTCGTTTCCGGAAGAATTAATCATTAAGTAATCTAATTTTAAGGCCTCCCCGCCAGTATTGGTTATTTTAAAGCTGGCGGCGTTATTATCTTTTTTATTTATAATTATCCGGCCAGCCGCCGTGGCTTCAACCTGCGCTTTGACCCCGACGAAAGAAACGGCCGAGCTGGCGATATTTAAACCAGAAATTTCAGTATCCATGTCCGAACTATAACCCCGCGCTACTAAACCAGTAATTTGCAGGTCGGCTTTATCTATTTTTAAATCCTTGATGGTATCAACATAAACTTTGATCTCAATTCTTGTCCCGGCCCGCAGCCTATAAGAAAAATCATCAAAACTATAAGCGCTCTTGTTCGGCTGGGATATGGTGGTAATCCTCTTGCTGCCAAGATAAACTTTCATATTAGAAAAACCGTTATCATAAGTCAGGCTACCGCCCGCACTGCCTTTATTAATGGACAGGCCAGTTATTTCAATATCATCTCCAGCTGAAGATTCCAGATAAAAACTAGCAACCGTTACCTTGCTTTGCCCTTTCGCATAAATTTTCCCCGCCAGACTATCACCGGGATAAATTAAAACTTTAGATAAAACGACTTTAAAGATTTCGCCGTTAATATCAATCGTGTTGGTTAAAAAGATATTATCTGCGGTTCGGTGGTTTACCTTATTAAGAATCAGCTGATAAGTGTGACCGTCCTGCGATTTGGTTGGCATCGTAGTTATGAAAGCCATGGTTAAATTCTTTTTAGGCTTCAACGTCTTATCAGAAAAATTGATATTTACTTGGCCGACGCTTAAAGCCCGGCCGCCAGTCTGGCCTAAAATTTCACCGGTATCATAATCCACCACATAAACTTCCTTATCCAGATCAGCTGCGCCGGAACTCTTTACTAGACTTAAACCAAGGCTGTCTATATAAATCTCCTGATTGCCGTTTCTCACTTCAAATACGCCGATAATAGTGCCGGTTTTCTCTGTAAAGACCTTTTTGCTGGCTTCTAATTTCTTTGCCACTACTCCAAGATTCTTTCTCACAATATCTATATTTTCTTCTAAGCTGGAATAAATAATTTTAAGGCTGAAGTTACTGGCTGAACCGACAACATTGGCTTTGGCTACGGCTAGATTAAGACTCCGGCCGTCGCCGTCATTAAGGCTCGCTGACACCGTAAAAATTTCTTCCGAGCTTTTTTTAATTTTATAGTTGCCGAGGTTAAATAAAACTTGCCTATATTTGTCAACCGAATTAGCTTGGGCCACAATTTTTTTCTTTTCATTTCTTACAGCCAGACTGAAGAAACCGCTGGGCAAAGCCGAGCCTTGAATTTTAACTGTTAGACTGTCAATCAAAATATCTTCATTCCCGGAAACCTCGCTGATTTTGAATTTGCCTAGAATCTGCTCTGGTTCGCCAATAATCGCCTGCCGGTTAGCTTCGCCAGCCGTAAGCTCTTCAATTTTAACCTGGCCTAAAATGTGCAAAGCGTTGACTAAATTAAAAGAGCTGCCCGCTATTGGAAAATTACCGCTAATGGCGACAGTGGAACTAATATCAGAAGCCTGGTTAATAGCAACCCGCAGGTTATGGTTCGCGCAAGTCGGGCAATCATCTAAATCAACCCAGAAATAAATCTTTTTCGTCGCCCCCGAACTGACAACCAAAGGGCTGTCTTTAAAATTAAAGCTTACGGTTTTGTCGTTGATTGCCGGAGTAACTCCTAAATCAACTTTGTTATCATAGCTTAGGTAGATATTGGCTAAAATTTGTTCATAAAATATTCCTTTTAGATTGAAATTTAAGCTGCTAATTTCCGCCTGCCCGGTCTCTGATTTCAAATCAAAAATAGCTAGCAAATTATTAGTAGTAGAAAGGGGCAGGTTATTCCCCTCTTTGGGGCTGTCGGAGCCCAAAGAAACAGTTAAGCCGCTCGTGTCCGGAGCCAGGCCGACATCCAAGCCAGCCTCCTCATAACTTGCAGTAGTCAAATCGTTTAAATCATCTTCCTCAACTATATTAATATCGTCCCATTTAAAATCAAGCTTAATAAAATCTTCGACTGATTTAATCGGCGTTTTAAGTTTATCTTTAATATAATAAACCGCTGACTTAACCTTCGTTTTCACTAATTCATAATCAGCTAATTTATAAATAACTAACTTGACCTCTCCATAAGTTGAGGACGCGTATTGTTCTAAATCAGTTTTATTTAAATTAACAATATCTCCCCACTTAAAACCTAGATTAGTAAAATCTCTGGCTGATTCAATTAAAACTTTTTTTCCGTTCTTCAGATAATAAACCGCCGGATTATCCTTTTCTTTTACTAACTGCATTTCCGGCCATTTATCAAGATCGGCCTGGCTAACTATTTTTATGTCTTCCCATTTATTCCCATAGGATAAAAAGGCCGCCTCGTTAATATAGGCCTTTTTGAACCCGCGCCCATGGTCTAAATAATAAACAGTTGGGCTGTCTGTGGTTTTTACCTGCCTTATAGCCGGGTTAAGCCCATTGGCGACTTCGGCAGAAGCAGGAAAAACAAAAATCAGGGCAGACAAAAAACCGACCATACTAATTCCAAATATAATATTCAAAGTTATTAACCTTTTTGTTAAATTCATATTTTTAGCTAATATTGAATAAATTTTAAGTAAAATTTTATCAATTATTAACCACAGATTACACGGATTTAGCAGATTAAAATATGTCTAAATCTATCATAATCAGGGTAATCTGTTTAATCTGTGGCTAAATTGTTTATTAAAACGATAGCATATTTTCTATAAAATGTCAAGAAAAAATAAAAAGGCGGGCTATTATTAGTCTGCCTTAAATTCTCCAAAAAAGCTATTATATTTCCTACGGTCGCTGGCATTTCCCCCCCCTTTTTTTATCTCTTTTTTGTCTATTTGTATTCTAGATTTTATACCTTTCGCCGAAAAAAAAGCAAAAAATATCCCTTGCCATCCCCTATTTTTTTTGCTAAAATATGAGTAGATAAATATGCCCTGTTGAAGGGGTATTTTTATGTTAAATCATGTTAAATCAAATAAAAATAATTTATGGCAAAAGATAATCCTATAAAGAAAAAGGTGAAAAAGTCCGCTTATGGCGCTGATCAGATTACGGTCCTAGAAGGCCTGGAACCGGTGCGCAAAAGACCGAGCATGTTTATTGGCTCAACTTCGGCCACCGGATTGCACCATCTTATCTGGGAAGTGGTTGATAACGGCATTGACGAGGCCATGGCCGGTTTCGCCACGGAAATAGGCATTACTTTGCTGTCGAACGGAATGGTGGAAGTGTCTGACAATGGCCGCGGCATTCCGGTAGACAAGCATAAAGTAACTGGTTTATCAGCCCTGGAAACTGTTTTGACTAAACTGCATGCCGGCGGCAAATTCGGCGAAGGCGGCGGTTATAAGGTTTCCGGCGGTCTGCATGGCGTCGGCGTTTCCGTAGTTAATGCTCTAAGCGAATACTTAAAAGCCGAAGTCCATCGGGAAGGAAAAATCTGGGTTCAGGAATACAAACAGGGCAGACCTTTAAAAAAAGTAAGGGCCGTCGGCAAGACAAAAGAGACCAGTACAATAATTACTTTTAAACCAGACGCGACTGTTTTTAGCGAAGTTGAATTTAGCTGGGGAAAAATTCTTGACCGGCTCCGCCAGCAGGCTTATTTAACCAAAGGTATTACCATAAGGGCGTCTGACCGCCGGACGGGACACCGGGAAAAAGATTATAAATTCCATTTTGAAAGCGGAATTAAATCCTATATAAAAGCTTTAAACCGCAATGAAACCGTAAAAAATGAAACAATTTTTTACGTGGAAAAAGAAATTAACAGCGCAAAAGTTGAAGTGGCCCTGCAATATAACGACCAATTTAATGAAACGGTCATGGCTTTTGCCAATAACATAAATAACCCCGAAGGCGGGACCCATTTAATCGGATTTCGGACCGCTTTGACCAGAACCCTTAATTCTTACACCCGCAACCATAATTTAATTAAAGAAAAGGAGGAAAATCTGACCGGCGATGATGTCCGGGAAGGTTTGACCGCCATTATAAGCGTTAAATTAACCGACCCGCAGTTTGAAGGCCAGACCAAGAGCAAATTAGGCAACACGGAAATGAGAACTTATGTGGAGCAGGTTTTCGGCGACGCCTTTTTAATCTTTCTAGAAGAGCACCCGAAAGAAGCCGAGGCGATAATCGGCAAATGCGTCCTATCAGCCCAGGCCCGCATTGCCGCCCGCACGGCCCGCGCCACGATTCTTAGGAAAGGGGCTTTAGACGGCATGACTTTGCCGGGGAAATTAGCTGACTGCTCAAGCCGCCATCCGGAAGAATGCGAACTCTATATTGTGGAAGGAGATTCAGCCGGCGGCTCGGCTAAGCAAGGCCGGGACAGAAAATTCCAGGCAATTCTGCCGCTGCGGGGAAAAATCCTTAACGTGGAAAGGGCCCGCCTGGATAAAATGCTGGCTAATAATGAAATAAAAAACCTGGTGATCGCTTTAGGCACAAATATTGACGAGCAATTTGACTTATTGAAACTGCGCTATCACCGGGTTATAATCATGACTGATGCTGACGTTGACGGCGCCCATATCAGAACTCTGCTTTTAACCCTTTTCTTCAGGCATTTTACCCCCTTAGTCGTTAATGGCAACCTCTATATTGCCCAACCGCCGCTTTATCAGGTTAAAAAAGGCGTAACCGTAAAATATGCTTATAGCGACGAAGAAAAAGAAAAAGTTATAAAAGAGCTGGGCGGAGAAATAATGGAAACCGAAGAAGAAGAAACTGAGGAAACCGAAGAAGAAGCCGAAAATATCAAAGAAAAAGAGGAAATAAAGAAAAAAACCGCCAATCGGGTTACAATTCAGCGCTATAAGGGTTTAGGGGAAATGAATCCGGTACAATTATGGGAGACGACTATGAACCCGGAACAAAGAATTATAAAGCAGGTAACGGTTGAGGACGCGGCCGCGGCGGATAGAATTTTTGATATGCTGATGGGCGACGATGTCGCTCCGCGCAAGCACTTTATCCAAACGCACGCCAAGAAAGTAGAAAATTTAGATATTTAATTACTACGAATTACGAATCCGCTACGAATATACGAATTTAATTAAAAATGTTTATCTATTATTCGTATATTCGTCCCGCCACTTTATTATTATTTATGTGGGCGGGATCCCGCCATGGCGGTGATAAATATTCGTAATTCGTAGGATAAAAAATATGTACAACATTTTACTCCTCCCCATCATCTCCGGCTTAATCGCCCAATCAACAAAATTTTTCTTTAAAGCCAATGGGCAGAAATTCGGCTTTAAAAACATCCTCTCTTATGCTGGTATGCCTTCCGGCCACAGCGCTATGGTCGTATCGCTGGCCACGATTATTCTTCTTGAGTTCGGACTTTCTTCCCCCGTTTTTGCTTTAAGTTTTATATTCGCTGTTGTTGTCATACGCGACGCTACCGGTATTCGCCGCTATCTGGGCCAGCACGGCCAGACTCTTAATATTTTAGTAAAAGATTTAGGCGAAGACCAGATGCTTGATAAAAGCTACCCGCTTCTGCTTGAGCGCATCGGCCATACCCCGGCCCAAGTTATAGTCGGCGGCTTAATCGGATTTATAGTGAGTATTTTAGGTTATATCTTTTGGTAATATTCTTCAGATTAATTTTAAACAACTTTATTCTTCCCCTAAATATAAATAAAAAGTATAAAACCCATGGCAAGATAATCCCCCTTAGTCCCCCTTTCGAAGGGGGACATTTCAGCGGGGTCGTAGTCTCTCAGAAGAGGGCTACGACCCAATTTTTTTAGCAGTCAACCCCGTTAGAAACTCGTCCCGTTAGAAATAAAGTTTCTAACGGGACTCGTGCGGGGCATGAAACCCAACCGCACGAGTTATTTACCCCTGTTAGAGATAAATCTCTAACAGGGTTTATATTCTCTTACCCAACCGCAGCAAGCTGCGGGCCCCGTTAGAGAAACATCCTCTAACGGGGCGGGGCATGTTTCTAACGGGGTCAATAAAACAGTCGCAGTCCCCTGACGGGAGACTACGACTGAGCTAGAAATTTTATTATTTTATCTTTAAATTAAACTCCTACCGGTCATCTCTTTCGGCTTAGGCAGCCCCATTATTTTTAATACTGTCGGCGCCACGTCAGAGAGAGTGCCTTGGGGCTTAACTAAACTTAAGTCGCTACCCGGGACCTCCTGGAAACCAATGGTTTTTCCTTCAAACTGCTGCCCCACTAAAATGAAAGGCACGGGATTGACCGTATGCTCTTTATCTATCATCCCGGTCTGCATATTAAACATCATCTCGGCGTTACCATGGTCAGCTGTGACTAATATTGCTCCACTTTTATCTAAAACCCTCTTAACTATTTTGCCTAGACGGTCATCAACCGCCTCAATCGCTTTTATCGCCGCGGTCAGATTTCCCGTATGCCCAACCATATCAACGTTAGCAAAATTAATCAGAATGAAATCATAAATATCATCGTCCACAGCTTTTATTACTTTATTAGTAACTTCTATTGCTGACATTTCCGGCTTTAAATCATAACTGGTAACCTGGGGCGAAGGTACTAATTCATGCTCTTCGTCTTCGCTTTTCTCTTCCCGGCCGCCGTTGAAAAAATAAGTAACATGGGCGTATTTTTCCGTTTCGGCAATCCGCAATTGCTTTAACCCGGCTCGGGCAATTACCTCCCCCAAGGTATTGGTAATAACTTCCTGGGAAAAAGCGATTTCTACCGGCAAATCTTTTTCATATTCAGTAAAACCGGCAAAAAATAAGTCATCCAAATATTTCCAGCCGGCAAATTTATTAAACCCAGGCAAAACAAAAGCTTTAGTGATTTGCCTGGCCCGGTCCGGCCGAAAATTAAAAAATATCAGGCTGTCGCCATTTTCCACCCTAGCTACTGGCTTGCCCTTTTCCATAATTACTGTAGGCACAAATTCTTCATCATATATTTTTTTCTTATAGCTTTCCTCTAAGACTTTTATCGGGTCCTCTCCTTGATTTCCCTCGCCCTCCACCATGGCTAAATAAGCTTTGGCCGTTCTGTCCCAATGGTTATTCCGGTCCATGGCGTAAAACCGTCCGGAAATTGTAGCAATTTTGCCTATCCCGCACTCAGCGATGTAATGATTGAGGTCTTTCATAAAACTAACGCCGCTGTTATAAGGGGTATCCCGACCGTCCAGAATAACATGGATATAAGCTTCTTTAACTTTTTTTTCTTTAGCTAAGGCCAGCAAAGCGTATAAATGCTCAATTGAGGCATGGACATTGCCGGAAGAAATTAAGCCCAAGAAATGCAGTTTTGAATTATTGGTCTTGGCATGGTCAATCGCTTTCAAAAAAACTTCATTTTTATAGAAACTATTATCGCTTATAGCTTTGTTGATTCTGGGCAAATCCTGATAGATAATCCTGCCTAACCCTAAATTAAGGTGGCCGACTTCGCTATTGCCGGATTCGCCCCAAGGCAGTCCTACGGCTTCGCCAGAAGCCCGCAGGGTCATAGAAGGATAGTGAGCGACTAAATCATTGAAATTGGGAGTGTTGGCCTGGCTAATAGCATTCCCGCTATAAGGCTGGGTCACTCCCCAGCCGTCAAGCACAATCAAAACAACGGGCTTAGGCCTGTTAATTTGTGTTTTATTTTCTGCCATGCATGTGTGAAAATGTTTTTATTATTTTATTATTATATTATTATATTATTTAATCAGGCTCTTTCCCGTCATCTCCTTCGGCTTCTCTGCCCCCATTAAAGCTAAAATAGTCGGGGCGATATCGCCTAAAACTCCCCCCTCTCTTAATCCGATCTTCTTCGCTCCTCCATATTGCTTATTAACTATAATAAACGGCACGGGGTTGGTTGAATGTTCGGTGTCAATTTCCCCTGTTTCTAAATTTATCATCTCCTCTATATTTCCATGGTCGGCGGTTACGATAACGGTCCCGCCGACTCCCAGATAAGCTTTTATAATCTGCCCCAGATATTTATCAACTTCGTGGCAGCATTTTATCCCCGCTTCTAGATTGCCGGTATGGGCGATCATATCCGGCGCGGCAAGATTAAGGACGGTAAAATCATATTTTTTATTTTTAAGATCATAAATTGCGGTTTTGGCAAGCTCCCTTGATTCCATAGCCGGCGTGGCATCATAAGATCTAACATCCGGAGAAGCAATTACCGCCTGGTCTTCGCCATTAACCCGGCCGGAATAACCGCCGTTAAAAAAATAAGTGACATGGGCGTACTTTTCCGTTTCCGCCAAATAAAGCTGCTTTATATCTGATAATACCATGGGCAGGGTTTGTTTTAAATCAACGCTGGGGAAAGCGGTAGCGATAGAATCTAAATCCGGGCCGAAATCAGTCATGGCTACAAAGCACAAATTTTTTAAAACCTTGCTCCTCTTAAAAGAACCGGGATTATCTTCATTAAAATCTTTCTGCACAAAAACCTTTGCTAGTTGCCGGGCCCGGTCAGACCGCAAATTAAAAAATATGACGCTGTCCCCGTCCTCTATCCGTCCATCCGGCTTTATTATATAGGGCTCAATAAACTCATCATTCTCCTCTTTATTATAACTCTCGCTTATAGCCGCTCTGACGTTTTCCGCCTGCCTGCCCTTGCCCAGGAGTAAAGCGTCATAAGTTTTTTTAGTCCTTTCCCATTTTTTCTTCCGGTCCATAGCGTAAAATCTTCCTATGATTGTGGCAATTTTCTCTTTATTTTTAAAATTGCGCTCCATGTCTCCGACTAACTTTAAAGCGGCGTATTTTGGAGAGTCACGACCGTCTGTGAATAAATGGAAATAAATATCATTAACTTTATTTTTTTGAAGTAAGGTAAGCAAAGCCAAAATATGGTCTGGTTCGCTATGGGCGCTCATGCCGTTAGACAGCATGCCCATGAGATGCATCTTGGATTTATTTTCTTTAGTCTGTTTTATGGCTTCCAACAGGGCCGTATTCTTAAAAAAAGTTCCGTCGTTGATGCTTTTAGAAATTTTTACCGCATCCTGCTCCACAACCCGGCCAGCGCCGATATTCATATGCCCGGCTTCACTGTTGCCGTCCTGCTCAGACGGTAATCCTACGTAACGGCCATGGGCATGTAATTGGGTAGAGGGATATTTCTTTAATATGCCGTTCATCGTGGGAGTTTCGGCTAAAGTTATCGCATTGCCCTTATTGGGTTTGGCCATACCCCAACCGTCAAGGATTACTAAAATCATCGGTAAATTACTATGTTTTTTTTCTTTTTTTATCATATTAATAAATAATCAGTTTAACAAAATAAAATATAAAAAATAAAATATAAAATACACGTATAAAAAATGTGAAAATCTTAAGCAATCTCCGATATCTTTTATTTTTTATTTTTTATCTTTTATATCTTCCTCTATTTCCATTAATCTATTATATTTTGCCACTCTTTCTCCCCGAGACAAGGAACCGGCCTTAATATAATCGGCTCCAACCGCTACGGCCAGATCCGCGATAAAATCATCACAGGTTTCTCCGCTTCGGTGCGAAACCATTACTCTATAATTATGCTTTTGAGCAAACTTTACGCATTCCATGGTCTCAGACAATGTCCCGACCTGGTTTGGCTTTATTAGAATCGTATTTGCCGCCCTTCCCTTTAGGCCTTGCCGCAAACGATTAATATTAGTAGCAAATAAATCATCCCCGACTATTAGCATCTCCTCTCCCAGCTCTTTCGTTAACTCCCGCCAGCCTTCCCAGTCATCTTCAGCCAAGCCGTCTTCCAGAGAAATAATCGGATATTTCCTGAACCATTCATAATATAAACCAATTAAGGTGTTGCTAGTAAAATTTGCCTGGTCCAGCTTAAATATATATTTTTCCGCCCTTTTATTATAAAGTTCAGAGGAACCGACGTCAATGCCCAAACCAATGTCTTTCCCCGGCGTATAGCCGGCTTCTAAAACCGCCGCCAGGATTAACTCAATCGCCTGCACAGAAGAAACTATATCCGGAGCGTAGCCGCCTTCACTGCCGACGTCAGTATCAAACCCGGCCCTTTTTAAGACCCCGCCTAACTCATGGAAAATTTCCGCTCCCATCCTTACCTTTTCGGCAAAATCCCCCTTACCCCCTTTAATAAAGGAGGGTAGGGAGGATTTAAGAGGCGCGATCATAAATTCCTGAAAATCCAAATTAGTGTCCGCATGTTTGCCGCCGTTAAAAATATTGAAAAACGGCGTTGGCATTCGAAAATTTGCCCCCTTTCGAAAAGGGGGGTTGGGGGGATTTTTGAATCCATAAATTTTAGCCAGATACTCATACAACTCCCCGCCTCCGGCCAGGGCGCCTGCCCGCGCGCAAGCCAAAGAAACAGATAAAATCGCATTAGCGCCCAGTTTACTTTTGTTATCCGTGCCGTCTAATTTTATCATCTCCTTGTCAATTTCCTCCTGCTTAATTACCTCTTTGCCCACCAAAACTTTAAAAATCTTGTTATTAACATTCCCGACTGCCTTTAAAACCCCTAAACCATCATATCTCTTTTTGTCTCCGTCCCGCAGTTCATAAGCTTCGTGCTCTCCGGTAGAAGCCCCGGACGGCACACTCGCTTTAGCCGACAAGCCATTATCCAGCTCCACTTTCGTCTCAATTGTCGGATTGCCGCGGGAATCTAAAATTTCCCGCGCCATTATTTTTTTTATTTTAGGCATATTATTTAATTTCCAATTACCAATTTGCAATTTTCAATTGAAAATTTATTGATAATTGATAATTGTAAATTGAAAATTACTACAATATCTCGTACTCAACCGTCGCTATTATTTTTATCTCGCTGCTGCCAGCTTCAATTTCCGGAGCGGCTCCACCCATGCCTGCGTCTTCGGCTAGTTTATAACTAGAACGATAAGCGACTGGCGCAACCTGGCTGCTGGATTCGGAAAAACTAATAATCCGGCCCAATTTAACTCCGGCTACTTTAGCTAAATCTTCGGCTTTGGTTTTGGCCGCTTCTATGGCTTTAATCCTGGCTTCCTGTTTTAGGGCCTCTTCATCGTCAATTTCAAAAGTTAAGCTGCCAATCTGATTTAATCCTAACTCGCCGGCAGTGTCTAAAATTTGGCTTACCTTCTCCATTTCCCTTAACTTTACTTCAAGGCTTTGGCTCACTTCATATCCCCGGAAAATTTGCGTACCCTTGTTCCAGTCATACTGCGCATAAATGCTGTAATTTATCGTCTTTATATCTTTTTCATCAACCTTAAAATCGTCTTTCATTTTTTTTATAACCGCGTTCATCTTATCCGTATTGTCAGTCTGGGCCGCGGCTACTGTCTTTTTTTCTACGCTATATCCGAGCTGGATTTTGGCTATATCCGGTACGCCGATTACTTCACCCTCGCCAATAACCGTAATTGAATGACGCTGTTCTTCACTAACTCCTATATAATCGTGAGCTTTTATCGCGTTCCAACTTAAGATAGCTAGATAAATTGTACCGACGGTTAAAAAAACCGCCACAAAAACTTTTAATATCTTTTTGTTCTCCATATTTTCTATTTTATTTGTTACGTAGCCTGCTACGTAACAAAACTATTATTTATAATGACTTGTTGCTATCTTACTTTCTTTATTTTTTTATTTTTAAAATTTCCTTATGCATGGCGTAACCTAACAAAATTCTAATTAAAACTATACCACCTAGTTGAAGGATTTCACTAAAATTGTTCGTTACCGCTACTAGTAAGATATCCGCGGCAATAACGAACTCTAAACCGAAAATTACGTTACGGGCCAATTTAGCGCGGATATTATCTATATCCCGACTTTTGATTAATTGGCCTAAAGCAATAAAAACGGAAATAACCACCACTAAAATGCCAATGACTTCTATTAACAAGCCAAGATAACGGATAGTTGGAAAAATAAAAATTATAATTGTTTCCATAGATTCATAGTTAATAATTAATATAATTTATTTAACAATCTTTTCAAGACCGGGCATCGGCTCTCCGCTTAAAAAAGCCAGAGTCGCCCCGCCGCCAGTTGAAATCCAGTCCATATAATCTTCCATTTTTGTCATCTTTAAAGCCGCAATCGTTTCCCCGCCGCCGGCTACGCCAAACGCCCGGCCGCGGGAACGGGCGGCAATCGCCCGCGCGATTGACAGGGTGCCATATTTAAAATGCCTTGCCTCGGACATTCCCATCGGCCCGTTCCAAATAATTGTCTGGGCTTTTTTTATAATCCGGCAATACAGCCTCATAGTCTTGGGGCCAATATCTAAAATTATCTCGTTCTTTTTTACCTTAAAAGTGTTCCTTACTTCGGCCTCGCCGCTGCCGTCTTTCTTGTCACTCACAACAACGTCAACGGGCAAAAGAATATTTTTTGCCCTTAACTTCCTCGCCAAAGCAACGCTTTCTTTATCAACCAGAGATTTGCCAATTTCCATTCTTCGGGCTGCGAAAAAATTATTAGCCAAAGCTCCGCCAAGCAAAACCTTAAATGATCTCTGGCTTATTTTTTTAATAAAAGAAATTTTGGTTCCAATTTTTACCCCGCCAATTACCGCTACTAATGGCGGCTTTGGCTGAATGATTTTATTTAAATTCTCCACTTCCTCAAATAGCGACAGCCCGGCATAAGACGGTAAATATTTTTTAATAGCCGACATAGAGGCATGCCTTCTGTGGCTATTGGCAAAAGCGTCATTGACATAAATATCAGCCAAGCTAGCTAACTGCCGGGCAAATTTTTTATCATTCTTTTCTTCACCTTTCTCAAAACGCAAATTCTCTAACATTATAATTTTCCCCTCCTCCATTTTCCCTACCGCCGTACCAACTTTAAAACCAAGGCAGCTGTCTACAAATTCCACCTTTACCCCTAAAAGTTTGCTTAAATGTTTAGCTACCGGGAGAAGAGTGTATTTTTTAACTTTTTTTCCTTCCGGCCGGCCCAGATGGCTGGCAATAATAATTTTCGCCCGGTAGCGCAAAAGAAAACGGATAGTGGGTAAACCCGCCGCTATTTTATAATCGTCCCTAACCTTGTCTCCCTCCAGAGGAACATTAAAATCGGCTCGCAACAGCACTCTCTTGCCTGCCAGTTTTTTTACTTGTCTAATTGATTTTATTCTCATGGTCTAAGAATTATCCGCCAAAGGCGGATCAGCCTCTGGCTGACAAATCTATTATTCACCCCGTTAAATAAGTTATTATCCCCCCAACTAAAGAAATATTATCCTTATAAATTAGAATAATTTAATTCAAATCACTTTATATTTAACGGGGCAGGTTTACGAATATCAGAAAAAACGTTCTATAGCATAAAAAAACCTAATATGGTTTAAAGTTGTTAATATTATACCATAACTTCCGAAAAATTAAAACGAAAAAAGTTCCGGAATTATCTAAAAAGACCCCCGGAACTTTAAATCGTCCTTTCCCGCATTTGTCTGAAATAACAAGGACAACGAATCATTTTCCTTGAGATTGCTTTCTTGTTTTTTTGCTTTTTGTTATGCGCTAGGCATTATGCGTTTACTTCCTATTTTACTGTCTCCCCTAACTCTATCTCTACTTCTTCTCTCTCTCCGCCCCGCAAATAGGTAATATTTATTTTGTCACCGCCTAGATAATTTTGAATCACATCCGTTAAATTATTATTTTCATTAATTTCCGTATTATCTACTTGGACTATAATATCGCCTTCTTTTAAACCAGCTAAATCCGCCGGGCTATTTTTTATAATACTCACCCCGCTCGCGCCCCGATAAATGAGAGCGCCTTTTTTGTATTTATTATTTTCTTTAGTCAAAAGAGATAGATCTAAATAGTTAACCCCTAAACTCGGACGTTTTATATTTTTATTCTTTAATAAGCTTTGGATAGCTGACTGAAAATGATTTATTGGCTCTACCTTTCCCTGACTGTCAATTAAACCAACAACGTTGCCGGTTAAATTAACCACCACGGCCTCCTTTAAACCTTTATCAAAACTATCGGCTAAAATAAGTTCATCGGAAAAATTATCGCTGGATTTTAACAAACCTTCTTCTTTGTGCCCAATGACTGAAGTCAGATAGCTATCCCCTGACCAGGTGGTGGCTATCACCATTTGCCCATTGGCTGTCCCCTCTTCGGCAAAAGACCGGACGGGAAAATCCCTTACTCCCTCTACCCGGACAAAGGAAAAGGGGGTTAAAACATCGTTTATTATCTTGTCAATTTTATATATTTGCTTTTCCTTGTTAATAACCACATAATTCCCCAGGGTACTCTCATAATTTAAATTTTTTGGCAAAGCGTCGGTTATAATCCAGCCATCGCTGGTAATAATTAAACCAAAGCCTGCCGCCTGGTTCAGTTTATAATAATTTTCCAAATTGAATTTCAATCCGGAATCGGCTATTTTAATTTTTTTGAAAATACCAACCAGATTGCCGCTTACGGAATCCATAATCTCGGCGACCTTTACATTCTGCTCCACCACTACTTTTCTCGCCCCCTGGATAACTAAATTTGCTCCCTTATAACCATTATCGGAAAAATTGATATTGCCAAAAAAGGGCATATTGTAAACGTCGTCAAATATATATACCCGAGCAACTAATGCTCCTACCACACCGGCCAGCAACCCCAAAATTACAACTAAAACTAAAGTCACCGCGGTTTTATTTTTCTCTAATATTTTTTTTATTTTTCCCTTCATAAAATTTAAAATTCATTTTTCCTTTTATTTTTTAGCTGGCCATTACTACATCCAGCGGGCAGACAATAACACTATTAAAATACCAAGAAAACCAAAAATAAGATATTGTTTTATAATTTTTCTATTTAAATTATCATTCAAATAAGAAAGAGACAAACCAGTCAGCGCCCAGTAACAGATAGTCAGAATCAATCCGGCTATATTGTGGTTCAAGGGCAGAAAAGAGATTGACCAGCCTATTTCAAGTAAAACTACGCCGCTTACGAGAATATGGGCAAAAGCCAGTTTCATTTCAATCTTGTTCGCCCACATAATCTGATAAGCTGCCAGAAAAATTACGATAAGCATAAAAATCATCAACAGCCAAACCGGCAGGTTTAGAAAAGATTGCAGGCCGTAAATCGCAGAAGCGGAAAAAAATATTATAAAAAAATTTCCTAAAGAAGAAATGTTTTTTAGGGTATCTCCCGAGCAAAATTCCGGACGGACTAAATAATAGTAGAGGTAACGCAGATAGAAATAAATAAAACCGGCGCCGGCAAAAAATAAAAACTGGATAAAAAATCTATTCACGGCCAAAGATGAATAAACGAAAATACTGGAGAAAAATCCAAGGGGAAGAATTGCCGTCCCGAGATAAGTATCCAGAGTTTTTTTGGTTTTGCTTGCCTTTAGAAAAACCAAAATGGCCGCTAAAACCGTCAGGTTGGCAAGTAGCAAAACAGTAAAAAATAAATGGGGAGAAAAAATAATCAGTTCCGAGAAAACTAAAATTAAAACCGGAGCTATTAACACTAAAAGACGGCTGTACTTCATAATTTTTAATTATTGTCAGACCTATTGCTTAACCAATCATAATCAGCCGTGGCCTGGCTAACCATCTGCCCGCTTTCTTCCTTTTCCTTCTCATCTCCATTTTCCAAATAATTATTCAGTTTGTCCAAAGCCGTTACTAAATTAATATGCAGCTCTTGGAAATCTTTTGGGATTCCTTTTAACCCCAGCAGCTGGTTTCTTAAATACTCAACTTCCTCAACCGTAGTATCTTTACTCCCCGCCAGTTGCCAATAATCGGCCAAAATTTTTTTCGCACTATCTTTATAGTCGCTAACAAGTGCTTGGTTATCTACTTTTACCCCTGCGCCTCCGTCAAGCGGCCTTGAAGTCAAGACCAGATATAAGAACAAAACAAGAATAATAACCAGTAAAACAACAAGGATTTTTAATTTTTTTGACATATTTTTATTCTTTCTTATTATTTTTTAACCCTTCAAAAGCGCGCAATACTTCTAACGGGACAGCGAAAACTACCGTATTTGACTTATCAGATGATATATCATTAAGGGACTGCAGGGTCCTTAAATGCAGAGCGCCATCAGCGCTACCCAACATCCGGGCGGCTTTAGACATATTTTCCGCCGCTGCCACCTCGCCTTCGGCTTTTATAATAACCGCTCTCTTTTCCCTTTCCGCCTCAGCCTGTTTAGCAATTACCCGCTCCATTTCCTCAGGCAAACTGACATCTTTTAATTCAACGTTATTAACTTTTAACCCCCAGACATCAGTTTCCTTATCAACTATCTCCCTGATTCTTTCCGCTATTCTTTCCCGCTTAGCCAGTAATTCATCTAAAGTGGCCTCCCCCACGATGTTACGCATCGTAGTTTGGGCAAACTGGGAAATAGCGTAACGAAAATCCTCCACTTCAATTATAGCTTTCTCTGCAAAAGAAACTTTATAATAGATGACCGCATTTACCAATACCGAAACATTATCTCTGGTAATGGCCTTTTGGTCCGGTACATCAACGGCCTTAACCCGCATATCAACCTTTTTATAAGTCTGGAAAATAGGAATAACAATTCTCCAACCCGGTTGCATTACGCCCGAATAGCGACCCATGGTAAATCTAACCCCGCGCTCATACTGGTTAATCTGCTTTAAGCTGATTAGGATTATAAATAATATAACCCCTAAAATAATGTAAAGTGTTTCCATAATTTTAATGCTTAATTTTTAATTTTGAATTTCGATTGAATTATTAAATTTCTAATTCTTAATTTTAAAATTAAGTCATTAAAAATTGATTCAAAATTTGAAATTAGAAATTACTATTACTTGTTTTATGTAGCAGATTACGCGTCAATAATGATCGTCACTGGCCCGTCATTTACCAGGTTAACGTCCATCATGGCTCCGAATTCGCCGGTGGCCGTCTTTGGGCCGCTGTCCTTTATTTTCTCAACAAATTTTTTATAATACGGTATAGCTTTTTCCGGCCTGGCTGATTCTATAAAACTTGGCCGGTTGCCCCTGCTTGTATCCCCATACAAAGTAAACTGGGAAACAACTAAAATCTCCCCGCCCACGTCTTTTACTGATAAATTCATCTTTTCATCCTTATCCCCGAAAATTCTTAAATTGATAATTTTAGTAGCCGTTTTTTCGATTTTATCCTCCGTATCATCCTGATGAATGGCCAATAGAACCAGTAAACCCTTACTAATTTTGCCTATAGTTTTACCATCAACTTTAACCTCAGCTTCTTTTACTCTTTGAATTACGGCTCTCATAATTAGATTGTGGGTTATTGGGTATTAGCAATAAACTGTTGTCTAATACCCGTTAGTCATTACCAAACATACTGCCGTCAATCTCCGTCCAGTCATCCCGGCCCTCGTCCCATTTATAAGCTACTAAGCGGCTAGTTTTTTCGCTTTCGCTGTAAATATAACTAACTTTTGTTTCCGAGCCGATTCGATTTGAGTAATTGGTTTTTTTATCCAAAA
>Ga0268279_1000838_pt1 | contig 18588 bp, 15 predicted proteins | sample saktaG_6_FD_190142 | JGI IMG/M metagenome (GOLD analysis project Ga0268279, IMG submission 190142) | Saline water microbial communities from Sakinaw Lake, British Columbia, Canada - sak_2010_1_5_80m | ecosystem: Environmental > Aquatic > Non-marine Saline and Alkaline > Saline ...
CAGCTCCTCGACTGCCTGGGCACCGAGCTCGCTGAGGCCGCCGCCCGTGCGCCTGTCCGTGACTCCGTCGGCCAGCTGGTTCCGCAGGCTGTGGACGAGCCCCACCATCCTGACGCCTAGCCTGTGGAAGACGCTGAGCATCTCTATCCTGCCCTCGATCACGTCGGCCCCCTCGATGCTCAGCAACCCGCCTACCATGCCCTCCCTCTTAGCGTCCAGCACCTCGTCGCTGCTCGTTACCGGAGTGAGGGAGCCGCAGCTCTCGCACTCCCTGTGGAACCTGTCGATCATCTCCAGGGCGGTCCTGAGGGGGTGCGTGGGGGTTCTGCTGCGCTCGCTGGAGACCGCGAAGACCTGGCAGTCCACCCCTCCCTCCAGGAGACGCGGGACGTCTACGTGGCCGAGGTTGCTTCTGACTCCCATCCCGATGTCGCTTCTGTCGTCCCACATGGAGTCCCGGGGACGCGTGAACTCGGGTAGGAGACACTTCAGGGTGTCGCAGTGGGTGTCCACGACCACGGCTTCCCTGTGCAGATTCACGGTGTCCATGGCTTCTCGTCCTCAATGATGAATGTCATGGGGACATATCGGTTGGCTGGTTTAATAAGCGTCGCAGGCGCCCCTTAGGGTGTGATTTGAATGGTTAAGGTGCCCGAGAACATCAGGGAGGCGTTCACCGCCCAGAGGGTGATCCCCATGGCGACGGTAAACGGGGAGGGCTTCCCCAACGTCATCTACGTCGGTATCTGGTGGTGGGAGGACGACGAGACTCTGTGCGTAGTAAACAACTACCTCAACAAGACCCTCGCGAACATAAAAGATAACGGCCGCGTATGCTTCGTGTGCTACGGCGAGGGCGGTAGCTATCAGATCAAGTGCATGGCGGAGAATGTGACGGACGAGCCGCTGTACGTCAAGGCTCATAAGTTGGCGACGGAGCGTGAGAAGCCGTTACCGGGCAGATCCGCGGTGGTCTGCAGAGTCTTGGAGATCTACCAGGGCAGCGGCGGCAAGGGGGCAGGCGACAAGCTAGCCTAGCCTTTGCCACGGGTCAAATTTATATTATGAAGCGGCTGGGCTCTTCCTCGCGCTGCTTGCCGAGGCCCTTCTTCATGCCAAAATCGGTGATGTCGCGGTCGTACTCGACGAACTTGGTGACCAGATCGAGGACGGTGTCGCTCATCTCCTGAAGCTCCTCCTGGGTGAACTGGCTCATGACCTCCGGGCTGTTTACCCACTGCATCCAGCCGCCGAGGCTCTGGCTGAGGGCGCCGAAGCCATACCTCATGGTCCTGACGAGGTCGAGGCGGTCCTGGCTGCGTTTCTCGCGATGCTCTTTGAGCATGTCCAGCGTTTTCTGGATTCGGTCGATCCAGCTGACGTTCATCTTGTTTCGGGTGATTTACGAGGCGGTCGGTATTAAACTGTGTGGAACAGGTGAGGATTTAAATCCCGGCCCTGTTAGACTTTGTCGGTGTTGCCGGGGTCGCTTAGCCTGGAAGAGCGCCAGCCTGGAAAGCTGGTGTCCGCAAGGACCCAAGGGTTCAAATCCCTTTCCCGGCGCCACTTTACTAGTAAATTTTAATTTTTTATTGAAAATTATTTAACATAAAAATGGATTATCACTAATATGCCCGATAGAAAAAATATGGAGCACATCCATCTTTTATATCTAACTATTTTATGTAATTAACAATTTAAATAGTAAATAATAGTAAATAAAACGGAAGGCTTTTCGTGTACCGAAGTAAATTGGGAAACGCATATGCGTTCTTATAACACGTAGCGAGATCGAAAAAACGCTTTATTTCTTGATAAGCATGTTATCTGAATCTCGTTCCACATATCCATTGGATTCAAGGTAACGGACAACTTTTTTCATCTTATTTATTATTTTCTTTCCAGAACGATTATTATCATAGAAAAGCCGTGCCACATTCTTAGACAAATGCTCTTCATTGATAGCACCCACATTCTCAATTAAAATCGTTGATGCATGAGCCAGCTCCTCTAGGGGGATGGAAAGGAAAGGTCGTTCAAGTTCAGTAGATATTCTAATAGGAGCAAGTTTAGGAATCTTACCTTTAGACACAGTATCACCACGCTTGTAAGTCAGTTTCGCCCTTGTCCTTTTCGACAAAATACTATCATACAGTTTCTTAATTCGAGTGCCCATCCTACCAACACCAACTACAGTGTTTATACGTTTGTAAAGAAGATCAATTGACATTGGAGACTCAACCTCCAATACACTAGCCATTACTTGCTCGATCATGGTTCTATGAGAATATCGTTTAAGATCTCCATATGAATCAAATTCCAGACTAATATTCATCTTCGGCAATTCAACTGCCTCATATTCAGAAAATATCTCTCTAGGATCGAACTCAGCTAAACCGTTCTCTTCCTCAACTCCTTCAAAAACATCATCAGGCTTGACCCAAACCGGGGCGGTTAAAAGTAAATTATTGATCTTCGATTTGATCAACTCAACTTCACCATTTTTATCCATCAACCAATCATCAGACCATATCCTGTGAATATTCCACCCCAGACTCTCAAGAACCTCTTGCCTAACCTTATCCCTATCACGTGCAAACCTTGAAGAATGATATTTCGCACCATCACATTCTATACCCAGAATATACTCACCGGGTTTGTCCGGATGCTTAACAGCCAGATCAATCCTGTACCCTGAACTCCCAACCTGTGGAACAACGTCAATACCTTCACTCTGTAAAGTATCATACACTGCTTCTTCAAAATCTGAGTCAAAATCCATAGTCGTTATTCCTGTTACGACCGGAAGTTTCTTGGTCTTTGCATACATGAGATAATTTTTCAGGTATCTGGGGCCCTCAGTATGTAACCGGTCATCTTCAAGCACAGAGGGATTAATAGAAGTTACGATGATCGTTTTGTATCTAGATCGGGTAACAGCTACGTTGAGTCTCTTATATCCGCCTTCCTTGTTTATCGGACCAAAGTTCGTAGAAAGGACACCACGGGAATCTGGGCCATAGCCAACACTAATTAAAATAATGTCCCTTTCGTCTCCCTGAACTGTTTCAAGATTTTTAATGAAGAGAGATTTTTCTGTCTCATCTATACTGCTTTCAATATCGATGCTTTCAATCTCAAATTGATCTCTTATAGCGCGTTCTTGGGCTCTACTAAAGGCGATTATTCCTATGCTTTTTCCTTTTTCTTCTCTAAGCAAACGTTTGTAAAGTTCAACGATTTTCTTTGCTTCAGCTCGGTTAGTTCTTGATTTCCCTCTATCATATATGCCGTCTTCTACATAGACGTATTCGATTCCTGAATCATCTAACTCATTTTGATTTGGGAACGTAATTAATCGATTATCATAGAATGAATAATTGGAGAATGCAATCAGGTTCTCATTCTTACTTCGGTAATGCCAGTTTAAGGCCTCCTCTCTAAAGCGCAAACTAGATTCAGTGAGGAAACTATCCAGGTCAATTAAATCTTCATCGACGTCATCATCGTCAAAATCTTTCATGAAGAAAGAAGTTGGGGGAAGTTGTTGTGAATCACCCATAATAATTGCTTGGTCCGCTCGAAGCAAACACGAGACGGCGTCTTCAGGCATAATTTGTGAAGCCTCGTCAAAAATGACTACATCGAAATGAATCCCGTTATAATCGATATATTGACTTACAGTAAGAGGACTCATCATAAAGCAAGGTTTGAGTTTGAAAACAAGATTATCAATCTGTTGAAGAAGAGTGCGGATCGGTTTTAATCTTCGCTTCTTTTTGTGCTCCCGTTTCAAAATATTAACTTCACTTGCTCCACTACCATTAATTAGGAAACGAGGCTTATTTTCCTGGACAGCGGCCATTATTTGAAATCTTTTTGCGTTTCGAACCTCAAAGTCCTGTTCTCTTAAAATTGGTATCTGGTTTTTCGGGGGTATTTTCTTTTCTTGTTTCTCATATGTGTCCAGAACATGGACGTGATAGGCTTTTTCAAACACCTGACTTACGGGTTCTAGAATGTCGTTACTGAGATAGCATTGAATAAATCTTTGAAGTTCATCGGAAAGTTGGGTGTATATTTGGTTAAAGAATAATATGTTGTTAATTTCATCGTAATCGTTTAATGTTTTTTCTAAATCGTCTTGAACGTCAATTATTGGATCTTCTGTGCTGATTATATTAAAATCGATGAAATAGTTATTGATTTTTTCAATATCAGGTTTATTTGTTTCAAAATATGGGAGCTTTGAATCAGTGTCAACCATATATTGAATTAAGTCAATTTTATCGTTTCTTTCATATTTTTTTAATATTTCATCTATTTTTTCACAGTATCTATTGTATTCATTTATTTTTGATATATTTAATGGAGTAAGTGATCTGCTTAATTTAAAATTGTTTTCAAGCAAAGTATCTAATAATCCACTTGTTTTATGATATTCTGACTTTAAAGTAAATAATTGAATCCAGTCAGAATCTTTTAATTTAACTTTACTATATGAATCAAGAGCCTTTTTTGATGCTCTATATTCACCTTTTAGGATTTTATTTAAGAAAGAGGTGTTAAGAATTATGTATTGAAATTTATTCGTATCTTCAGTAATGAATTTTTCTTCTACTTTTTTACATAGCTTATCATATAATTCACATTTATTTAGATAATATTTCTTTATCCTATCTAATACATTACAAATTTTGTAAAAATCTTCAGATAATAATATTTTGGGTAATTTAATAAGTTTTAAATCATCATGTTCTTTAGTGAAACTCTCTACATCATCTAAAGTTACTAAATCCAAATCAAGTTCTTGCCTCAATGCTTCAGTGTATGATAGAATAGATCCTACAAAGTCATTCAAAGAGTCAAGTATATTTTCATAGTTTTGTTTTCCCAGTATAGTGTTTTTATTTTTGTCAAAATAAAAATACGTATTATTCAAGGGATCAGGTACAACTGAAAAAACCGAGTCTATCTGATCGAAATTATACAATACTTTTTGATACGCATCATCGTCCAATTCTAGACTCTGAGATAATGGAAAATCTAGTAAAGGAGCCTCCAAATACTTCGCTATTTTCCCACGGGCATCATAAATAGAAAGGTCTCGTATTTCAGCAGGCTCACAGAGGTATTGATAGTAGGCATTAATCTCATTTTGAGCTGCTAGATAATTCGCGTAAGAATATCGTTTGTATTTTGAAGGGATTGAGGGTGAGTTTTCAAGCTCTTTTACGAGCTGATTCACTATCTCCTTCTTGTTCCCTTTATAGGTGTGTAGGTTTAACGCATATCTATCCAAACCGATCTCACTAAGTCGTTTGAGAACAACATCCAATGCAGCTTTTTTCTGACTTACAAAGAGAATTTTCTTATTCTGTTCAATGAGAGTTGAAATAATATTTACTACAGTCTGACTCTTCCCCGTTCCGGGAGGCCCCTGAAGAACGTATGTAACACCTGCCTTTGCTAGTTCTATTGCTTTTTTCTGGGATGAGTCTGCTTTGAGTACATCAACGTCAGTTGAGTCGTTGAAATCGCGAATCAATCGATCTTGATGAAGTTCACTTAGAGCCTCTGAGTCTCCCACATATGCTCGAATAAGTGGACTTGATTTTATTTGACTGTGATTTCGTTTCAAGTCTTGGTACATGATGAATTTTTGATAAGAAAAGAGGTCTACTACTACTGTTTGTTCTATATGCCATTCTTTTAAAGAGGAGATTTTCTCTAACATCTGAGGATAATAGTCTAAGGGAGATTCGCCCTCTTCTAAATCTTCCAAGGATATTCCCCATTCAAAGGACAGTTTTTCTTTTAAAGCAGGGTTAACGTGAATATCAACAAAGTCGGGGTCTATTTCAAATCGGTGGTATTTTGTGGGTACGCTCTTAAGTCTATCAATTTCTATCGGACACATCAAAATTGGAGCCTGGTTGAAATCATCAGTCCACTCATTATTTTTGTAATGTAGAATCCCTAATCCTATGTAACAGGTATTAACTCCTAACTCCTGAAAGTTCTCCCGTGCTTTCAGGTAAAGATTATATAATTTTTTATTAGTTGTTTTATCATCCTCGATGGAGACCCAGTATTTTGAAGTGTTTTCAACCTCCTCTTCTTCCTCGCCTTTTTTCTGGAAACGGATGTTGCTTTTGTTTCTTATATCACGGATTGATTGTTCTAGATCGGGAAATTCGAGTTTGATGCTTTTTGATTTCGTAAAACGATAAGAGACAAGGTTGTTTCTTCGAGATAGATCGATTAGTTTGTTTTGCCAATATTCGATTTTTTGGTCAATTTCTTTATCAAATCCAGTTGTTGAAGAGTTGTTTTCTTCTGTTTCCATGTTTTCATCTTCACCTAACTAATCGAGCTCGCATATGCGCAACAAAATTGTATCAACAATGATGACAAGGCTCCTCCCTTACACTAGTTATTAAATTACAGTACGGGCATAAACGAGGTTTAGCCGGCATTATCTCTCCTGTAGATATATCCGAGAGAATATATTATTATTGGAAGAAACTGAAGATTAAACTAGCTTAATTAATTTATCCTCAATGATAATATTCTCGTTCAAAGGTAAGATTGAATGTAATAAACACTCTTTGATCCCCAAGATCTGAGCTAAACGAGAGATTTCAATTTCTCGTAAGTCCCTTAGAAGTTCTTCGACAGTTTTTGCTATTCCCTCATAGGTGTACAAGGTCATATTTTGTATATCATACATTAATCCATCATATTGCCCGAGCTCGATTGCAAGCCCATTTGCTTTACTGTATGAAAGATCATAATTTGATGAGATTTCAAGCAATGATAATGAATCCTTTTGCATTACATCGTTCATAATTTGACTTTTTTTCGCTGTAAGCTCGAGTTGGTGATTCCTATAAATAAAAACAGAACCGGAGAATACTACAAAAGAAGTAATGAAAACTAGGTTCATGTAAGATCTACACCAACTAACCTGGATTACTAGGGGACCGCTGACGACTATCGAGTCTAAAATAGTCATGGAATCTATTCTGTAAACGTTAGACATCGGAATAAGAATCCCGGAAGTATTCAACGGTAAATTAAGGACAGTATTTTCATCAAACCATTGATTAAAAGTTGAGTCACTAGACGAAACATAATACTGTTTTACCCAAACTGCTTCCTGAATAGTATCTCCTTTAATTTGAAAACTAACGGGATTATAATTACCGGTATATCCTTCTTCGGAATGGCATCTCCACCCATTGAATTTGACCCTTGTTGAGTTTGACAAGTAAATTATTTCCGGTTCAATATCCAAGGTGACATTAGTGTCCTCATAATATAATTTGGAATCTGGTACATCGCCATAGTCACTTAAGACACGAAGTACAAAAGAATCAGCTTCGGATAGTTTTGTTTTCTCGATGATGGGTGCCTCAAGAGTTAAAACAAAGGTAGATTCGCTACCAGAATAAGACCCGATGCCCTCACCTTGCCATCCATTAAACTTGTACCCTTCGTGAGGAACACAGAAGAGTTGTATTTCTGACCCTGAATCATACCATCCTGTTTTTAACATGTCAGCGTTTGGAAGATTACTAGTTATATTAGCGAAGTATTGTTTTTTCCAAACAGCGTTTTCGATAACATCGTTTGTCATCTTAATTTCAGCAACCTGATCTACTCCATTGTACCCATTTTCGGAGGGGCTTGACCATTTCTCAAAAATATAACGAGTGGTACTATCTTGGTACACCTCTTTTTGGGTTAAGTTGAATTCCACCCATGTTCCTTCGAAATAATCACCAGACCCAATTGTTTCGCTATATTCAGAATATAATTCTAAAGAGTAATGAGGAACATCTTCTAGTATTAGGATTTGAGTTATTGGCCCCAGAATATTGAGCTCAGCTCTTTGATTGGTTCCTGTATAGGATCCTGGACCTGCACCTTCCCATTTGTTGAATATGAATTCAAGGTCTATTGAGATGTGTATAGTAATTTGGTCTCCTTCGTTGAACCATCCAGAGGTTACTGAAGTATCACTACCATTTGGGGTTTGGATTTCAACATAGTATTGTTTTTGCCAAGATACAATTTGGGTTATATCATTTTGAACAGTAATTTGAGCGGGATTATTGGGTCCGTTGTATCCTCCGTTACTTGTGCTGTTCCATCCGGTGAAAAGATACCTGACTCTGTTTCCTTCGTATACTGTTTCCTCAGTTACTCCAAAACTAGGGGTTGCTCCTAGATAGTAGTCACCTGACCCATATGAGTCCCCTACAGTTGATTCAACTCGTAAACGGTGTGTTTCGAGGTTTATCTTGGTTATTGAAAAGTCCTTGTTGTTTGTTCCTTTGTATCCGGTTATGTAGTAGGTGTTTTGGTTGATTGGATGAGTTTTGATCGCTTTCTCGTAGACGCTTGTTCCGTAGGTTTGGTTGAATGTGGTTTCTCCGTTTTGGTTCAGGGTTATTAGATAAGGGTCTAGACTGTTTCCGGTGTTTTTGAACGTGTTACACGTGAGAATTATTGTTCCTGAATTAATGGCGATGTTTTCTGCGGTTTCGTCTGAGTGGCTTCCTATGGTTTTTTCCCATAACGTGTTACCATTAGCATCGATTTTTACGATAAAGACATCGTTTCGGCCTGCTCCATAAGAGTTGGTTGTTCCAACTATCAAATAGTCATCACCGAGGCGCGTGATTTGGGAGGCGGTTTCCTTCTCTGGTCCACCATATTCCTTGTACCATACTTCGTGACCTGTTGAATCTGTTTTTAGGAGAAAGATGTTCGAGTTTGCGTTTGTTAAATCCGTAGTTTTTCCCAGAATGAAATAGCTATTTGCTTCCTTGATTATTGATGAGGTGTATTGATTGCCAGATATTTTGTGTTTTTTTCTCCATAACTGATTTCCATTACTATCAAATTTGAGGAGGTAAACGTCATAAGGTGACGAGAAAAATTCTTGTGTGGTACCCGCTACAAGTATCGAGTTATCCAGTTCTAGGAGTAGGTCGTTTCCCCAGTCCCAAGCGTTTCCACCATAATGTTTGCTCCATAGTTTGTTTCCGTTCTTGTCTAGTTTGAGTAATAATACGTCATCGCCTATTCCGTCTACGCTGCATATTTTTCCTGTGATTAGGTATCCGTCGCTTGTTTCTATTACTTGGTATGCTGCGTCATCTTCACTAAGGGATGGATCACTATGAGTTACGTTCCATAGTAAGTCCCCGGTGAGTGATACTTTGGCGATATAGACATCGTAGTGGCCGTCGGTGAATGAGTTACTCTCCCCTACTAACAGTAAACAGTTATCAGAGGTATAGATGGAGGAATGTAATATTTCATCTCCGTTACCACCAATATAGGCTATCCACTCCAACCCATCACTAGCATTGACGTATGAAGAAAAAGAGAAGTTTACTGCAAGAGACACAGCTAAGAGTAAAAGAAAACCCAGTCTATCTTTTGCCCGTGGGAACATTCCTAGAATAATCTAACTATAATTGATAAAAAATTATCTCAAACTAAAAAATGACTAGTTATCCAGCTAAGAAATATGTTGGTAAGGATGAACATGGGCACCTACAAGGGTACACATGGTCTTCGCGAAACGTTTAATAAATATCGTAAACAATTCTGTTTACGATTGACGTTGACGCAGGTACAGCTGAGGCTGCCCAAGAAGACCATCGAGGAGATAGACCAGTGGGTCAAGGAGGGGCGGTTCAAGAGCCGCAGCGACGCTATTAGAATCATCATAAGCCTCTACGAGGAACGGGAGAAGACCAGGGAGTTCCTGACAATGCTTACCACTAGGAGCGAGGAGGCCGAGGAGCGTCCCGAGACCCTCATCCCGCTAGAGGAATATAGGTGACCTACACCGTCCTCCTTCACCCAAAGGCAGCGCAGTCCATCGACAAGATCGGGGCACCCACGAGGAAAAGGATCAAGGAGCGCCTAGCCGAGTTGAAAGAGGAACCCGAGGACAAGGGAATCAGGTTGAGGCACACAGAATTCTGGAGGCTCAGGATAGGTGACTACCGTGCAATATATGAGATCAAGCTTGAGAAGAGGCAGGTCATCGTCCTTTACGTGGGTCACAGGAGAGATGTCTACGACGACTTCTCAAGGATATTCTGATAGTCGTTTGGAATAGGGCGTGAATCTGATGTTTGACTTCAACGCCCATGTACCTGAGGAGGATCAGGCATTCACCCCTTTCCCGGCGCCACTTTTCAAGGTTATTTCAGGGTGGATAACAGGAGTAGTGTACCATGTTTGGTGTGGGTTCATTTCCCGTCGAGTTTTTTCATGGATTGATTGAACTCGTCTGGGTTCTGTGCAACGCAGCCGGACCTTAATCCCGCCCGGAGAAGCCGCGTACAGTTACCGCAGGCAACGCATATCTTCGAGGGCGGTATGGCCCCTGTTTCGAACACGTATCTGGGGAATCCTGGGGCGGCGATGGCGAGGCGCCCCCACCCGGCGACGTCCACTCTGCCCCGCTCGACGTTATAGGAAGCCGCGTTTGTCCCGTACTGCCTTAGCCACGAGTACCCTGAGCCCACGAACTTCATCCCTGGGGCGCTCCGCTTCAGGGTCTCTACAATGTTGAAGTGCTTCTCCACGCCTTTCATGGGGTGGATCGGCGAGTCTCTGCTCCCCCTCATCTTGTCGTAGGGGCGCGTGAGGTACTGGCTGTAGTACGGGTTCCCGAGGGAGATGTTCACGAAGTCCACGCCGAGCCTCCCCAGCTCGCGGATGAGGCGGGTGGGCTCGGACGGGTCGAACCCCGTTAACCCGGTCTCCTCGTCCACTTCGCCGGAGCAGCCGAACCCGTAGGGCGGCGGGTAGCCGTCGTACGCGTTCAGCCGCGACGTGACGGGTCCACCTGTCTCCTCCTTGATCACCTTGATGGTGTCGAGGAGGAACCTCGCCCGGTTCTCGAAGCTGATTCCCCCGTACTCGCCTTCTCTCGTGTATCCCGATAACAGGTCGTTCAGCAGGTAACCGTGGCAGGCCTTCACGTCGACGGCGTCGAACCCAGCCTCGTACGCCATGGACGACGCCTCGACGAAGGCTTCCATCAACTCCTCCAGCTCGGCATCCGAGAGCACCCTGCCCACGTCCCCGCCTATGCCGAAGGCGTCGTCGACGCCTGGGAACCTGAACGCGATGGCGGGCGACCTCCTGGACTTCTCCACCCGGTACCGCCCGGCGTGGCTCAGCTGGAGCACGAGGGCCGCCCTTCCCTCAAGCCCCAGCTCAGACATGCAGCTCCTCGACCTCTCCTTCACCTCGTCCACGACTCTCTTCAGCGGCCGCAGCGTCTTCCGCGAGATCACCATCATGCTGCCGTGGCTTCGGGCCTCGGGGAAGTCGAGGGAACACGCCTCGAACCAGATCAGCCCGGCGCCGCCTTCGGCGTAATCGATGTACCTCCTCCGCGTGTACTCTGTGGGCGCCCCTTCGGCGTCCGCGTCCGCAGCCTCCAGTGGCTGTATGGCGACTCTGTTGGGGAACGTCAGTTCTCCCGCCTGGACCGGGGTCTTGAGGATCGATATGTCCTCTGCGAACCCGATCCCCGGAGATTTCTCCCGAGCCAAGGAACGGATGGCGTCCAGGGACGAGAACGGGTCGTTTCTGCTCACAGCGCTCACCTAGTTCACAACGGGCAACCCAGCCGATCTGAGGGCATCCCTCAAGGGCTCAAGACCTGAGTCCGGGACCTCCACCAGCGGCTGCCGCACGGCTCTGCACGGAATCACGCCCTGCAGGTATAGGCACGCCTTGGTCCTGGCCCGGTACGCCCTCACGGGGGGAGCGAACACGGCGTCCACGAGGGGTTGGAACGCCTTGGCTAACTCAATGGCTTCCGCATAGCTTCCTTCGGCGCAGGCCTCATAGCACCTAGCTATCCTCGCCGTGTCCTGAGCGCCGGCGCCTATGAGGGCGCCGTCGCAGCCCCATAGATAGCTCTCGAGTATGAAGTTGTCGTTTCCCGTCAGGTACGCTATTCCCCTGCCTCTTTCGGCCTCCAGCTCACGGATGAGCTTCATGGTGGACTTGAACTTGGAGAAGTTGAAGGTGGCCTCCTTAATCGCCACGATCCTGTCAAGGGAGGTGAGAGCCCTTAGGGAGGCTTCGTCCAGCTCTATGCCGCCGAGGGCGTCCTGGAGCTGGAATAGGATGAGGTCCATGTCGGCGTTCTCAGCGATCTCGAGGTGGTGCCGCCTCATCGCCTCGGGGTCCGGGGGGTGGCCTCTGAACGCCGTGTTCGGGAAGACCAGCACCGCGTCGGCGCCCGCGTCCCTAGCCTTCCTCGCCTCCTCGACGGACTGGTTCGTCGACGCCGCCGTTAACCCGGCTATAAGTATCTTCGGGCTTCTCAGCCGCCTTCTGGCTATCTCCAGAAGGGTTACCCGCTCGTCGGATGTTAGCGTCGGTCCCTCCCCCGTGTCCACGTTGAGGGCTAGTCCGACGACGCCCTGTTTCACGATCCACTTCAGGTATTTATCGTAGGCATCTGTGTCGATCTGGGTGTTCTCGTCCATGGGGGTGATGGTCGCCGGGATCAGTCCCCCGAACCGGTCCTTGTTAACCATAAGTATCATGAGAAATCGTCGACAAAGATGAAAAAACTATCGAACTCTGCATACGACTCTCCCTTCAGGGTATCGTGTGATCGTTATCAGAAAGTTGTGGCGCCGTCGCCTAGACCCGTGTGAGACAGCCCCACAAGAATGATAATACTTTTTTATTTAATAGTAATACTATGCGTGTATGGGTTTGAACGATACACGCCTCGAGATCGAGGAGATGATCAGGAACGACGATCTTGCCGGCCTGCTCCGTAGGACAGCCCTCATACACGGGCACCACTGCGTCGGCAGCGCCATGGGCGTCATAGCGGGGCACTACGCCATGAAGACCCTAGGGGTTGTGGAGAACACGGGGATGGAGCACGTCATCGCCATAGTGGAGACCAACAGCTGCTTCAGCGACGGCGTCCAGATGGTGACGGGCTGCAGCTTCGGCAACAACAGCCTGGTGTACAGGGACTACGGCAAGACCGCGTTCAGCCTCGTGGAGAGGAGCGGCAGAGGCGTCAGGGTCTCCACCCGTCCCGACTTGGGGGATCTATTAAAGGCCAGGAACCCAGAGACGCAGGAGCTCTACAGGAGGATCGTCAACGAGAGGGACGCGACCCCGGAGGAGGAGGCCCGCATGATGGAGCTCAACAAGCGTCACTGCTTCTCCGTCCTTGAGATACCTGCGGAGAGGATCTTCAAGCTGGAGCAGGTGGAGGCCGAGCTCCCGGGCTACAGCCGTCTCCTCGAGAGCCACATATGCAGGGGATGCGGCGAGAAGGTGATGGAAACGAAGGCGGTTAAGAGGCCAGACGGGTACTACTGTATCCCGTGCAGCGGGGAGGGTTACGGTCAGCTGGACTGGGCGGGCATCCGCTGCGGGGAGGATGCCGGGTGATTGTCCTCAGAGTTTTCATTGATCCGAGTAAAGGTTAAGGATGGTACAGGGTAGATCATGGGTGTGGTTGGTTTGAGCGAAGAGGAGGCAAGGCTGAGGGGGCTCATAGAGCACTGGGCTCACCATAACGACGAGCACAGAGACAGGTTCCTGGAAGCGGCGAGCCAGGCGGAGGGGCTGGGGCTCAAGGAGGCGGCAGCCGAGATGAAGAGTGCAGCCGGCAAGGCGGACGAGGTCTCCAGACACCTGAGGAAGGCGCTGGAGCATCTGGGAGGCCGGTTAAATGTGTGAGTTCAAGGTTTTCCTAGGCGACGAGAGGGTAGCCGAAGACGTGATCTACGCCAAGGTTGAGGGCCAAAGGGTCACCTTGAGGGATGTACTCGGTAAGCCGGTGGTGGTTGAGGGCGTGCGGATAGTGGAGGTCGACGTGTCGTCGACGAGGCTCGTCTTAGAAAAAACAGGTTAACCTGATAACTTCATTTCCGCACGGCTATTTCCCGGCACCACTCATTAGGTAAACTCTTAGCGCCCAGAGAAGCGCGGGTTCAAATCTCGCCCCCGGCACTTTGTATATCCGCTTCCGAATATTAATCGGGTTGTCTTGGTTTTTCCTTAATCAGATAGATAAGTGGGATCCCGACGAGGAACAGCAGCCCCGCCGCGATGAAAGGTGACTTCGGACTCAAGAATGCATATAGGTATCCGCCGAGGAGAGGGCCCACGATGGAGCCCATCCGGAAGCCGGTCATCCTAACGCTGAAGGCCGCCCCCGTGAGCTCCGACGGGAACGAATCGGACAGCAAAGCGAGGGACGCGGACCCCATCATGCTCAGGCACCCGACGAAAAGAGAGTAGAGGACGAGCAGCACCACCCAGTCGTTCACCATCGCCCAGGCGCCAAAGATGAGAGGGATCGGCAGGAGGAAGGCCACGATGATCCTCTTCCTCCCGTATCTGTCGGCCAGCCACCCGCCGGGGACCTGGCTCAGGAGACTGAGGACGCTGGAGCCGGAGAAGAAGAGCCCTATGCTGGAGAGGGGAAGCGCCATCTGGTTCTTCAGGAAAAGGGGGAGCATCGTGCCGACGACGCTCTGACCCGTCGAAAGAACGAGCGCGAACGCGAAGAAGAGGAGAATCGTAGAGAGGTATTCTCGTCGAAAGATGGCCGACACGCTCACAGTCTCCTCCGTCTTCCCGACCCCTTTCCCCTTGAGCATCAGGATGGGCACCGCCCCCAGAGCCATAACGACTGCGGCGACCTGGAAGCTGAGGTGCCACCCTGACCTCTCGGCGAGGTAGCCGCTCAACGGGGGGGACACGATGCCTCCGACGGGCCAGTCCATGCTCATGAACCCGAAGACAGTGGCCTGGCTCTCAGGGGTCGCGTACTCGGCGATCATCGCCATCCGGGTGGGCCCGACGAAGACGTCAGCAAGATTATATACCATGTATAAGGGTGCGACTGCCCTCCAGTCCCTCGCCGATGCCATGAAGACGGGAACCGTGGCCCAGATCAGTAAACCTATCAGAAGCATCCTCTTCTTGCCCATCCTCGCCATGAGGAACCCGCCTGGGATCATTAGTGCCGTGGTGGCGAGGCTGGCCATGGAGATGACGAGGCTGATCTCCATCTCGGAGGCGCCCTGGCTGTCGAGGAAGAGCGGGAACAGGGGCTGTATCAGCTGGATCGAGATGACGATGGCGAAGCTGGCCGCGAACAGCAGCCAGAGGTCCCGGTTGAGTCTTGGCATTGGAGAAGCCCTTTTTACAGTCACTTATGGCTTTCGATGGATAAGAATTTCTTCCATGTGACTCAATACTGCAGAGGTTCCCTTTCTAGGAGGAGGTTAATCCAATAACCATCCAGCTTCTCCTCTGCCGTTATGTTTGAGTGTTTAACCTTAAGCCCTGCCTCGGTGATCAGCTTCATCAGTTCTTCTCCGGTGTAGAAGGAGTAGTAACGAGGGCCGCCACGGTACCTGTTGCGGGTCTCAAACCCGGTGAAGCTTCCCCTCTTGACGGAGAAATGGGCTACTGCGTTGTCGCCGAGGACCCGGGTGAGCTCCTTCACCGCCTCGGGGGCGTCATCCTTCACGAGGTGGTGGAACGAGGCGCAGACCCATGCACCGTTGAAGCAGCGGTCCCTGAAGGGGGGACGCCTCATATCAGCCAGTATGAGGCGCGCCTCTCTCGCCTTACGCCGAGCGATCCGTATCAGCTCGGAGCTGAGGTCGAGCCCGACGACGTCTAGACCCTGTTCGGTGAAGTACTCCGCGTCTCTCCCATGCCCGCATCCGACGTCCAAGACCAGCCTGCCTTTCAGGTTCCTCGTGAACGCCTCTAGTATACCTTCGATGTCCTCGATGGACCTGTTAGCCCTGTCGTATGTCTCAGCGAGTCCGTCGTAGGCTTCACGGGTCTTACGGAGGGCGTCGCTCAACTGGTTTCACCTTTTCATGGGCAATTCAATTATTAAGCCTGAGACATATCACTTGGTTGGTGTTTTAGTTGGTCGAGATACTTGAAGGAGTATACAGCGTAGACCACAGCGAGGCGAAGGACCACTCCATGGAGTCCTGGATACTGGGGTGCGAGGAGGGGCTGGTTCTGGTGGACGGAGGGATGACCGAGCAGCACGTGGGGAACCTAGAGGCAGAGCTCAAGAGGATCGGCAAGAAATGGGGGGATGTGAAGCTCATACTCGTCACCCACAAGCACGGTGACCACATCAACAACCTGCCCAGGCTGGTGGAGCTGACGGGTGCCCCCGTGAAGTCGCAGAGGCTGGAGGCGCCGCTTATCAAGGAGGCCACGGGCGTCGAGGTCGAGGGACTTGAGGACCGTGAGGTGGTGCCTGTATGCGGCGGCATCGAGGTGATCCACGTGCCGGGGCACTCGGAGGGGAACTGCAGCTACTATCTGCGTAGGCATAAGGCGATCATCGGCGGAGACACCATCTTCGGCGACCCTGAGGGCAACCTGACGCCGCCGCCCGAGCGTTACTGCCTGGACGCGGAGCAGGCGACTCGGGAGATGAGGAGGCTGCTCGACTACGAGTTCGACGCCTTCATCTACGCCCACGGCAAGGACCTCATGAAGGACGCCAAGCGCAGGGTCAGGGAGCTCGTGGAAAGCTGCTGACCCACCTTTTCCTCACCGGCTGCGGCCCCTGAGCAGGTCCAGGCTGCCTATCAGTGAGCCCGCCACGAGCAGGAGCATCGCCACCCCCGAGACGGGTGTGAGGGACTGGCCGCCGAGAAGTACAAGCCAGAGGGTCGACAGCGAGGGCGTCAGGTAGGACATAGCGCCCAATATTCTAGGGTCGCCTTCTTTCAGTGAATAGTCCCAGAGGAAGAACGAGGCGCCCATGGGGCCCAGCCCGAGGAGGGCGATATACAGCCACTCGGCGGGGCTTGGCGAGTACAGCGCCCCTGATCCGCTCACCAGGTAGAGCAGGGTGGAGATGGTGCCCGAGACGGCGCAGAAGCCGCCGACGGCCGACGTGGGGAACCGCGGAACCCGTTTGGTGAATAGGGAGTAGAGGGCCCAGGTGAGGGCGGCGCTCGCCGCCATCAGGTAGCCCGGCAGGTGGGCTGGGCTGAGGCTGAGCTTCCCACCGGTGACTATTAGGGCCGCCCCGGCGAACCCTGTGAGCGTCCCCACGACGTGGTGCCGCCTCAGCGGGTACCCGGGGAGCACCACGGGGCTGAGAGCCACTATGAGGAGGGGCCACAGGTAGTTGAGGAGGTTAGCCTCCACCACCGGGGCGTGCTTGAAGGAAGTGAATATGAGGAAGTGGTACCCGAATATGCCTCCTATCCCCAAAAGCCAGGTCCCTGCGGGGAGCCTCCACTCTCTATACCGGGGGGCGCTGAGGAGGCCGCTGACCAGCAGGGCGGCGCCGACCTGGAGGAGTGAGGGCACGTTGGTTAACCGTGAGCCTAGGATGGCGAGGCTGCTCCATATGAGTATGGCTGTGAGGGCGCTGAGGGTGGCTCTCCTTTCCATTGAACCACTATCCATGTGGACGCTCTTAACGTCATCGAGGACCGAAGACCATAACTATTGTCCAGCCCATATCAAGGCTCCATGGGGCTGCGTCCGGCTTGGTGGGGCTACGAGTACACCGTGCTCCTCATCACGTGGCTGGGCTGGGTGAGCATATACCTGGTGAAGAGCGTGCTACCCCCCATACTGCCCGTGCTGTCCTCAGAGCTGGGGCTGAGCCACGCCCAGGCGGGGCTCCTCGAAACGGCTTACCTCATAGGCTACATAGTCGTCAAGATGCCGGCGGGGACCCTCAGCGACAGGTACGGGCCGAGGCGGGTGCTCGCCGCCAGCATGCTGGGGTACGGCGCCTCGTCGGCTGCGACCATGTGGGCGAGGGGGTTCACCGACATCTTCGCGCTTCGCCTCCTCGTGGGGCTGTTCCAGGGCGTCCACCTGCCCGTGGCCAACGCGCTGCTATCCGACAGGTTCGGGGACAGGCAGGGCAGGGCCATAGGCTTCAACGAGTCGGGGCCTAACGTCGGCAACACGCTGGCGTTCCCGTTGACAGTCTCCATACTGTCGGTGTGGAGCTGGAGGGCCGCGTTCCTGGTCTTGAGCCTCCCCGCGTTCGCGCTGTCAGGGGCGGCGTTGCTCCTGATGAGGGAGGAGCCTAGGAAGCCCAAGGAGCAAGGGAGAGAGGGAAACGGCATCAGGGATTACTGGAGGATGCTGCTTCCCTTCGCGGTCGCCCACGGAGTCTACAACCTCATGCTAAGGGCCGCCTTCACGTTCACGCCGTCGTTCCTCGTGGAGTACAGGGGTATGGACGTCGCGGCGGCGGGCCTACTCGCAGCGGCTATGCCGCTGGCCGGGATACTGGCCAAGGTCTCCAGCGGCTTCGTCGCGGAGAGGGTGGGGATACGATTCTCCATATGCGGGGCGACGACGCTGAGCGCCGTGTTTCTGGTGTCCCTCGTGGCTCTCCCCGGCGGCTCGTACGTGGCCGTTAACCTTGTGGCGCTCGGGCTCACCTTGTACTCGTTCTCTCCCATCATATACGCGTCGACGACGGCGTCTCTTCCGTCGAGGCTTAAGGCGACGGGGCTGGGCGCGGGGACC
>Ga0268279_1000846_pt1 | contig 18500 bp, 49 predicted proteins | sample saktaG_6_FD_190142 | JGI IMG/M metagenome (GOLD analysis project Ga0268279, IMG submission 190142) | Saline water microbial communities from Sakinaw Lake, British Columbia, Canada - sak_2010_1_5_80m | ecosystem: Environmental > Aquatic > Non-marine Saline and Alkaline > Saline ...
AGTCGCCATAGCCATCATCACCTATAATTATGCCTTGAGGGACATAACCATCCGTGTCAATATCCTTGTATCGGAATTGGCACATATCAGATGTTTTACCATTGAGGAAGGCAACTCGTTCGCTATCACATTTATCACAGTTCATGGTCATTTCTCCTTATTTTTATCATCGTTGTTCTCTTAACTTCCATCATTTCCAACCACCATTTAGGTTCTGGTTGATCAGGATAACTAGCAGGTGTGTCATTGTCTATCTCATCTATCTTGACTAAAATATGATTCCTCAACTCCTCCCATCGTTTATGCTGAAATTCTTGCTCTTCGCTATATCTGTTACTGTCCATGGTTATTTCTTCCCTATGCGGCTTTAATCTCTTTTATCGGCAGGTTACTGATTCTGACTTTTATCATTGGTTTTCCTCCATTTATTATTGTAAGCCTATCACATCATTCAGTAGAAGTCAAGCAGATTATGCAACTTTATCCATAGCTACGGGTTTTTGTTCAAGATGGGTATCGAGTTGCTTATCAAAGTCTTCGTCAGTTCACCCGTATTTAGCAAGAGATTCCCTCCATTGAATAGTCGCATTCCAAGAATTTCCTCTGTTACTTGACCATGCCTCATCAAATAACTTCAGCATAAATTTGAAACTCACTTTCTTCATTGGTCTATCCTCCGGGTTATGAAATCCTGTCGAAGATGTTTTCAAGGTCAATTGCTGTCGTATTAACAACCTCCCCTTCCTCAATGACATCCGCTATGAGTCCTTCATCCGTTAAGGCGATATGCAATTCTTGTTCACTCTCGGTTTCCGGATCCCCAATCTCGTATATGATCTTGACTTGCTCACAAACTTCAATGGTTTCGCCGTCAATTTGTACTATCATGATGCCCCTCTATTAGTCGTCATTATCTTCGTCGGCGTTGTAATGGTAACTGTGGTCGTCATCATTGTCTTTTTCTACCACAACCCTAGGACGTCTTAAACCCATTACGATTCTAGCAATGTCTTCTTGAAATATTCGTCCATCATCATATCCCAAGTCATAAGCTTCCACCCAACAATCCCACCACATTTTCCAATCTTCCTCATATTGAAGATTGATACCTTCGTTTTCACAGTAACTCTTAAAGGCTTTCCAACTATCATGGTCTTGGGGTTTTGGCTTACTCATGCTGTTTCCTTAATCTTTGGTTCTATATTATTAAAACAAGAGTCTAGCATATTTAGTCAGTAAAGTCAAGCTAAAAGAAGAACTAAGTATGCGAATTCATATCATTAGTTTCTGCCAATTTTCTTTTGAATGCGGCAAACCATGGGGATACAGCATATACATTGTTAATAATATTTTGCGGTCTACCCATTCGATCCCATATATCTGATAAATATGCCCACGCTACAGCATTATTGAAGACATCTATATTCTCCATCCGCTTCAATTCCACACAGACATCATCAAGATAATAATCGCCTGTTCTTTGCATTATTCACTCCTATCTTCCTTGCCATAGTTTTACTCCTTTGTTAATGTTGAAGTATACTATATCACATCATTCAGTGGAAGTCAAGTATATCATCGTTTTGATCTCTAACTATTTCATCCATTATTTGAGAAGAATTTGGAATGAATACGATAATATATTCACGCATTACGGGAACAGGATCATCTCTATAAGCATCATCAATTACATAATAGGTTCGGGAATATTCATCACCGGGTTCGATATGTTTCCAATCGTCGCAATCTACAAATTCTTCTTCATCATTAAGAATTTTAGCAACTTCCCAACGATTCTCTATCTCAATGCGTCTAAGTTTATCTAGATACTCATTGCCATTATTATATTTAATAGATCTATATTTGCTAGCAATAAGCCTCATTAATTTCATAGTGTTCCCTTCGCCGTATCTTGGTCCTTTATCAGTATTAGACTTAAAGGTTGCTTTCCCATATACTTCTGATAAGTCTATATTCAGATCTACTTTGGCATCAGTAAATATATAGGCGAGAGATAGGGCGGTAATTGGATCGACCTTGAGTTCAAAGTTCTCTGCAAGACCATCCATCCATGTCAGTCCTATTTTTGTATTCTTATCCATAATCTCCACATTTTTTGTACTTAAAGAATATTCTCGTATTACAGTCCTAGCTTTTCTATTTTTTCAATGACCTTATTTATATTTGTTACATCGGGCAAATCATAACTATCATTTTCGGCATAGCTAATAACTTGATCCCGAAGGTCTATTACAGTATCTTTAATCTCTGTTAATAGATTTTCCATCCTGCCTAATACCCTTTCAACTACTTTATCTACTTTATCACTCATAGTCTTATTCCTTTGTTAATGTTGAAGCATACTATATCACATCATTCAGTGGAAGTCAAGTAGTTAAGCTGAAAGTTCGCAAATAAGATCAGCCTCTTTAGTATCAGTTCGTATGATTTTTTCTTCTTGGAGATGAAGATCGTCCATGAGTTCAGTACAGATATCCCCATCTCTTTCATAAAGGGCGTCTTCTTCCTTTTCATCTTCGCAATTAGCATTTTCGGCTTGATCAAAGAAATCATCTGCAATTTCCGATAATAGAGTAGAAGTTAGATAAAGTTCTCCATTATCCATAGCTTCTATCATTTTTAATTCGATCAAATCCTCAATAAAACCAGCTTCTGATACCATTGTTAACAAACTCAAATTGGGAGTCTGTTCTTTGATAATACGATGAAGAATATTAATCGCAGCTTCTTTTGCAGTATTAGTTTGAACAACTATCTTAGTATTGCCATTCTGAACATAGTATTTCATGTTTATTTTTCCTTCCTTTTTTATTCTTCCTTCTCCGTCATAGTTAATACAAACGCCTTACACCGTTGTTCTGCTGTTCTGCTGTTGTGTTGTGTATTTGCCACGTAGAAGAACAAATACCCTTCTCGTGCAAGGTATCGGTAAGATGTCGGTAATAATTTCCAAATTGGTCACCTTCCAGAACGAATACCATTAACTCATGGCAGGCGTTCAGGTCGTTCAGGTAGTCGGGTAAATTATGATTACCATAGGCTAAATAATATCTTTCTGGATTTTCTGGATCGCCTTTAGGATGAAGCCAAGGATATCTACCATCTAAGCCTATTGGTGCTTTAACTGAAATAATCCACCCATCTAACTCAGCAACTTTGATCCGCTTCAATTCATCGGTCAGATTGTCGTATCCTTTTGATGTCATGCTATTCCTCCACGTTTTCGAGTTCGGTGATTAGCTCTTCTAGATATGCTACCCTCAAAGGCTGTCGCTCAGATTCTTTGTCGCTGTCCCGAACGCTTTTCAACGCATTCAGTGCCTTGTCGTATTTGTTGACGCAGTGGGTGGCGAGTTTGGCGTGGGTCATGTTCTGCTGCGGAACATCACGGCGATGCAGTACAGCTATCACTCTATTGACAATAGAAATTGACGCTTCGTTGTCTCCTGATTGATGTATTTGCCACTCACCCTTGGCTACTTGCTTTTTCAGTTTATAGTAGTTCATATTATTCCTCCATCATTTCCATAAAGAGTATCATAGTTCTAAAGAAAAGTCAAGGATTATGTTTCTGCCGTTTGAACTTCTGTCAAATACTCAGGAAGGGGTATCTCTGTTAATTTACGAGTCCAACTATTGTAGCTGTAATCATGAGTTGCTATATGCCACTCATACTGGTCCATTTGACCCTGAAGGAAAGGTGTCGATTTGTGCCATCCTCCAAGTTCGTTACACCTACAAAGCAGTTCCGAGCTTCGAATACTTCTATATTCTTGAAGCTTATAGAAGAACCTATCCTTTCCGGACTTCCGAAAGACTTGCCCTCCATTGGCTAAATGTCGCATAATATCTTTTAGTCTCATTCAATTCTTCACGGTTTTGGATTTTTTGATCAGATTCTTCTCCGTTTGTTCTAAATACCATGTTATCTTTTCATCCATAGGCTTAACATGGAGTTCAGAAGTTATTTCTATAGGCTTTTCGTTACCCTTGAATACGCCCGTTCCCCATCGAGAAGTACCATCCTGATACAGCCAATAACTGTTAACCGCCTCTACATATTTCTTCTTTTGAGTACCAGATCCTATTGCCTTCATTTTAATCCCCTTTCTTATTTAATTATGCGTACACTATATCACATCATTCAGTAAAAGTCAAGAAAAAAGGAAAGTCAAGGGTTTAACGCTTCCAATGTAGGAATATCTTCAAGGCTAATTACATCATATAATTTCGCCTTTGGAACATCATAACCGAATAATGTCTTGATATACGGCTTGATTTTCTCATAATGCTTGTCAATAAACCCCAAGGCGTCATCATAATTTTTGCACTGTAGCATTATGGATCCGGCAACATTTCGAACAAGATAGGGATGAGTCATTTAACTATCCTTCCTTCTATTCAGGACATACTATCTTTGTTGAAATAAGCTTACGACAGGCAGGATTGGGGCATCGAGTCATAAAATCGCCAACTTGATCAAGATATGTTGCGTCAATTCCCATATGATAACCGCAATCACATTCAATAACTTCCAATTGTACTTGATCATTTTCGATACTCTTTAGTCTTTTCATTGGTCATCCTCCTTTGATTTGATCTTCTTTCTCCCACCATCCCCTATATTCTATACCATCTTCGGGATCATCATCTTTCATTATTTTTCTTCTATCATTGAAGCATACTATATCACATCATTCAGTGGAAGTCAAGATGTTTTATTGCCTTTTACTTGCGACACAACGGACAGTTAGATTTGGCCTCGCAACCGTGTCCTCCTGTAGAAAGAAAGAAAGTAGTGAGTTACCGCCATTGCAATTTCTTTTGGATTCTTGGCATAAAATTTAGTCCGAATCCCTTTCAACCTCAACCTAAACGAGTTGCCTTCTTTGGTTATCGTTATCATTTAATCATCCTCCTTTATTGTTAACGCATACTATATCACATCATTCAGGGAAAGTCAATACTAATGTTTGAGTACCGCCGTTTTCAATCCAGCCCTCAAACAACGAGTACATATCTTGCAATCCATCGGACACATCTTGTATCCTTTGGGCTTGTCTTTTACTTTGTCAACAATCTTAAAGATATTTACAACTCCATCTTTCTTAAACCCACTACCCGATACCTTAAGAGCTTCAACCCTATGAAAATCCAAATCATCCCTTGAAGTATAACAATAAACAATAATGCCATACTTCTTAAGAATACGAGCTATCTTTTCCGCTTTATCTAAACAAGCCTGATTATGGAAATCCCCCGCCTCATTCAACCGTAAGGCGTTGAACGGTATAGGCTTAAGAGAATTGATCGTAAGGAATTGAACCGCAAAACTTTCAGCAGTAATTTCTTTCCAAAACTTTTCTTGTCTGTTTCGATATGGTTCAACACAAGGGCGGCTTCCTACCTCAGATTTTATAGCATAACACTTAACTCCAGCAGCTTGAGCCTTACAAAGTCCTAGTTTTTTGGCAGGACAATTGTGAGCCGAAGACATATTGAATATAGCCGTAGTATTAGGGATTTTCTTATTCCCATCCACTATTAGATTACGCAAAGGAATATCATTGCCCCAAACATGATAGGCAAGCAAACTAGTGAAGTGTTTCAACTCCGACATTTTATTACTTAGCAAACTATCATTAGCGGTTGTATCAGTCATAGCGATTGTAGCGATTGCAGTCATAACTTGTCCCTCCATTGTTAAAAAAGAATGTATCAGATTATGGTCGAAAAGTCAAGAGTTATTTCATTGCAGTCATAACTTGTCCCTCCATTGTTAAAAAAGAATGTATCAGATTATGGTCGAAAAGTCAAGAGTTATTTCAAGGAAAAATTAGGGCGCAGGGATGACCAATCCGCTGCGCCCTTACAATCGGACATAAGGTTGACCAGACCGTTATGCCCTCGGAGGATAGGTTTTGAACAATAGGGATGACCTAAAACCCCTTTGGAGGCTATATGAAAGGAAAATACGCTTCTTCGAGCAATGTCATAAGTTCCTTTGCCTTATCGTGTGATGCCTGATTTCTTGCATCGGTATAGGGATTGTCTGCATATCCCTTTATAATCGGAACCAATACATCTGCGAAAAATCTCTGTTGAAGCGTTGGATGATCTCTCAATACCTTATCTCTAACGGCGACTCCTACATCCCTTTCGCCTCCCATGCAATTTATTTCCCGCATAATAACGTTTATGGCGGTTTCTACCTTTTCCTTTTTCTCTCTAGTATGTGTTTTTCTCTGCTCTTCATATGTCAGTTCTTCAGCCATTGTTATTCCTCAAAAAATCAATCATTAATGTCTTGAACTATATCAGATTCAGAAAAGAAAGCCTTACCTCCGTCCCCATCTGTTAATTCGAAAAAATGCAGACTCTCCCCATTACTATCTTCATCTACATCCATTTCCAAGAGTTTAACGGGACCATCATAACCAGTAGTATCATTACTGCCATTATAAAACATATGGTAAGCCTTCTGACACGCTTATGATTTCCTCATTGTAATCTTCATTAACACCGTCACACTGTACCGTAAAAAGTTCATGTGCGAGTTCAACGGCTTCCTCTTCATTATCCGCTTCCACACTGATGGTCTTCGTTACCGTTGCCTTAATTTTTACATCCCAATTCATATTACTCTCCTTATTGTTAATGTTGACGCATACTATATCACATCATTCAGTGGATGTCAAGATTATTTCAAAGACAAGATACGATTTTAATACCGAATTTGTTAGCAAGTTTTTGACAATTATCGCAGGGTTCAATAGGCAAAACACCACCAGTCTTGTTAACCCTACAAATAATTATGGTCTTCAGTTGAGACCCATAACGACCTATCAAAGAAGCTTCCGCATGTATTCCGCCATTAAGCCTGTTAAACCTAGTAGAATTTACAGAACTTCCTATAATCTCACCCTTTTTGTTCAAGCCAATTGCAGATATCTTATACCTACAAATGCTCTTGGATGCTTTTCGTATGGCCTTGTCTATTATGCTGGGACTCATATTCCCCTCCTTGACATCATTAAAGATAATATATCACAATATCTATGAGAAGTCAAGTGGAAATCAACTAAAAGAATCTTCCCCGACATTCAGGCTCAATCATACGACAAGGGAAGGAACCCCCATAACCAAGCATCCGATCCACCCAACGATCAGGACTAAAACCCCTCCATCCAACAAGACAAGTTGTTTTCCCGACTTTAGTTACAACATAATAAGCCCCACCATCCGCAATAGGAAGAACAAACATCCTCCCAACCTTAAGCCCATCACCTGCCTTTTTGTCTGCCTTGATCGCCTGTTTATATGCTTCATTAACAAACTTATCATATTCATTATTGATAGGTAGAAAAGTCTTTGGATCAAACCCATAACCCATCGGAATTACATTAAAGAGATCAATAAGAACCCGATGCATCTCCCCACTAACTGCATCTTCTATCATCAAAGCCTTATCCTTAACCCACGCCGACTTTGCTTGACGACTATAACTTTCCTGAATGCCAAATCTAACTTGCTTGGGATTGTCCTTCAAAACAAACTTAACACAATAATAGTTAGGCATGTTCTTGGCGGTGGGCTTCTGAATCTTGAGTTGGTCTGTTGATTTGTCTGTCACTGTTATTGCTTATCTCCCGTACTGGTTTTTGATTAACAAGAGACAAGCATAGCAGATAACTTCAAGAATGTCAAGAAGTATTTAGGGAATGTTTAAGCCCATTTCTTTTAAACGGGCTTTCATTTCAGGACCATGCATCTTAATCTGATTTATTAACTTCTGATACTTCGGAGTAATGTATTTATTGAACCATTTACCATATTGATCATTAACCCAACAAGAATCACAAGAATTTAAATCCTTCATATCTATTATTAAAGCCTTTGATCTGTCCGAAAATGATTTGGCTAATTCAGGATCGGTAACCATCTTTTGCCCATCATTAACCATAATCAAAATTATCTCTTTCCATTCTTTGAGTATCTCTTCTTTTCTCACTCTTACTCTCCATATTCCTCAAGAAAGGCATTACTGATAACCTTGAAAGAAGCACGACTACTTAAAGCCTCACTATAAAACTCTTCCATTGGACGTACTACAATACCCTCAGCCAAAAGCCCATTAGAAGGATATATTCTGGAATTCGAGTATTCAATAAGTTCATTGATAGTCTCGAACTCAAATGTACCGAAACTATCAATTGGAACCGTTGAAAGTCCATATTGATTACAAATCTCAATCATCCTATCAAAACAGACTCTACGCCCAGCTCGAATATCAAAAACATCAAATACGAAAAGCTCCTGATCCTTAAGACCTAAACGATTTTTCTGAATACTGGGGCCACAAACCTCACCCTGAATAGCAAAATCGCCCAAAGCATCCAATACTTCCTTCAAATTATACTTATGATACATCTTCCAATAAGTATTTACCCCATCATCTTGAAGAGAAAGATTTCTGGAACAAACATGATGATCTCCCTCAATATTCATGAAAGAACCGGAAGTACCATCACATTTAAGAGTCATGACATATTTCTTGCCCTTAAATTCGGTTAGAAGATTCGGACTTGACTGTAATCTTTCCTCATCTGTCCTTGGAACCAGAGCCGGAAAAATACCTCGAACTTTACCCGCAAGATGGGCAGAAATTATAGGCTCATACTTCTCAATACCAAGTAGTTCTGTTACATCCGTCTCCTCAACCATCCCATCCTTATCCAAAATACTGATAGGAACTGCTAATCCTTGGGATAATTGTTTGCAAAGCCTGATAGTCCTTAACCGAACTGGCTGACCGGGCTTATTCTTATCTTCGAGAAATTGACTCCAAGGCTTCAAAGGAATAAGAGAATCAACCTCAAAGTAAACACAAAGATCATTTACCTTGAACTCATTCTTCCTAATTACCACACGCCAACCAAGAATTGTTGCAACTTCAATCCTGTCAGCCCCCTCAATTGGGTTAATATCTATGATTCTTTGAATACTAGCTAATTTTCTAGACATGGGTTATCCTCTTTGATTATGAGATAGTATGACAGATAGTTCCTTAAAAGTCAAGAACTATTTGAGAGGGCAATTACTTTGAATGGTTGGGTCCCCATCTTTCTGCCAACCATCTTCCCAAACTTTAGGGGTTAGCAAATCACATCCAACGATTTCAGATCCACCCCCAACTTCTTCCATAAGAGCTTGAGTTTGAACGTGACTACACTCACCACAAACCCGCTTCTTTTCAACTTCAGCATCAACTTCGGCTTCAACTTCAACATCAGGAATATCCATAATTCCCTTAAGAAGATCTTCAGCATCATCTTCCCCAAGGTAATAACGATCTTTACATCCCTCAACTACCGAAAGAATATCTTCACTCCCGGTTTCCTTCAATAGCTTTGCCAGTGCTTCATAGGCTTTGGCATTGATTCCCTGTTCATCATCCAAAACTATAATAGCGAATTCCCTGATCTGTCTGTTCATTCTCCTCCTTTAATTGCTACTTTCCTATTATATCATTATGAGTGTCCGTTTGTTCATAGATTTTACCATGCGTCGGACATATTCCATCGCGGAGATAGTACCAACAAGCCCCAACACTTTTCCCGTCCCCATCTCGTAATTTTACCGGACAGTGATGCGGATTCTGTTTCCTCCACGCTTCTCCAACCATCTCAAGTTGTTCACTCATAATCTTGTCCCCTTGCTACTTTCCTATTATACATTATGGATGTCTATTGCAAGATTTTTTATTGCCGATTCCAGTTGACTTAAATTAGCCGCTATCAAGTTTCTGGCATTAGTGATTTGTTCAAGAGCCTTATCGTGTTCTCTCGCAATTCGATCTCTGTCATTAGCTACATGTTCAAGCATTTGAACCAGCCGACTCCGCTGACGATACTGCCTTGGTAATTATCTCTGCCATCGCTTCTTGTAGCTTTACATTCATTCTAATTCTCCTTATTATACATTCAATCATTTATCAACATTACTAACCGAAATCAAGCCTTTTCCTTGCGCTTCTTCTTTTTAGGCAAGAACTTTTTACCTTCAGGCAGATCCTTATTGCAGCCCCTACAGACATATCCCTTGCGTACATCCTCAGGAGTCATCTTCTTACGCTTAGCAATCTTAGCTATCTGCGCTTCACTTGTCCCCTTCCATTCCTTGCAAATAGAACATTGAACCTTGTTGGGATTGTCTTCGTCAGATAGAGCCGGACCCTTACTCCCACGTCCCTTTGTCGGATTACACGCCTGACATTGATAAGACTTAACCAATTTCTCAACAGTAATGCCCTTGCGCTTTGCCGTTGCTATAACCGAACTAGGATGATACTTTTGAACCTTACCACATTTGCAAACCAATTGATCAGGAATGCCCTCGTAACTTTGCTTAGCCTTACGACCCCGAACAGGAGGATTACATTTAGAACATTTAAACCCCTTAACATAATCAACCAAAAGAATATCCTTGTTCCTACATGTAGCAGCCGTCTTAGAAGGAGCCTGTTGAATAACCTCCCCACAACCAATACAAGTTATCTCCTTGGGAACATTAGGATATTTTTGTTTGCGAGCAGAACGAGCCTTGTCTAGCTTTTCAATAACCGCTCGACGCTCTTCACGACCAACTTGCTCAACACTCTGCCCAAAATTTGTCACTTTGGCTTGATATTCAGAGGAAAGTCGATCCCATACCTTAAAAATCTTAAGAGTCTCTTCATCAACAAGTTTAACATGAACCCCACGACAAAATGCCTTGCCACTAGTACCATTGTCTTGCGTAACCTCCCAACATATCAAATGACATGGGAGATGAAGCGAAGAGTAATGTAACTTCCTACCTAAACGATCCGTGAACTGATCCAAATGCTCTATATGATTCATAATTCCTCCTCCATTGTTAAAATCAGTATATCATAATTGAGGAAGGATGTCAAGATTAAATAGTACCCTTTTTACAATTACAATGGGGACATCTTACGATCTTCTGTCGAGACTTACGAGCTACTGATTCAGCCACTTTAAGGTCATACTCTTTATGACAATCAAGACATGGCAAAATGTAATCTGAAAGTTTAGCGCCTTTACTCATTTTCGTTTATATCTTCCCAACTCCGATCCCGCCTATCATAGCGCTTCTTTGGATTCATCATCTTTGTCGGAGGCGGCATGTCTTTGCGTATACCCTTAAAGATATCAAGCTGGGAAGAAACCTTCCGTTTTCGTTTCTTGATCATGGTAAAAAAGAAATGAGAGTCTCCGCCCTTGCAGACGGAGACTCTCATGATGACATTACGCCGTTACAGCTTCAGGAGCCGTTACAGCTTCAGGAGCCTTGGCAGGGGACTTAGCCTTTGCCTTTGCCTTGGTCTTCTTCTGAGCTACTGCCTCCTTTACGGGACGTTTATGAGACTCAAGCTTAGTCTTGCGCCAGCGAAGGACGAATCGCGTTACGCCGTCCTTAACCCTCTGAACGGTAAAGTAATCTTCTCCATGCGCCGAGAAGTTACCCCGACAATCCGCACCTTCACGAACATCGCCCTCGTCCTTAGGAGAAAGGACAACGGTTACGCTAGCAGCCGGATGCTTCGCCACCAGTTCCTTGATGGTTGCGCCGGTGTTGCCTGCCTTACGGAGATCTTCGAAAATCTCCGAATACTTGGAACCACTGCGATACGGGTTTGAATGCTTCTTGCTCATGACTGGACTCCTTTCAGTTAGTCCGTTTACTTAATGTGGCGTCTCCCACTTAGGAGATCACCTTAACAACAAAAACCAATATACCAGAAACTATGTGGATAATCAAGCACAATCTTCAACTTTTTCGTGTCATCTGCAAAATATTATCAATTACTTCTATCTCTCCTACTGAAAGCCCCGAAGATTTTCCCGAACAAATCAATCCCTCAACCTCAAAAGTAGGACTCTCTCCCTTAACATGTCGAGCAACTATAGTATCATGATGACTACCAGACCATGTAACATCCAATCCTTGACCTATAAGAGCAAGAATAATCGTAGTAGGATTACCGCTCCAACGAAGATTAAGCTTCTTGAAATCTCCATTTTTATCATAAGCATCATTATCCTGATTATGATAAAAAACGTATTTCTCATCGGGATATTTCTCAGGATTATCTTGAAAGATCTGATCAATTTCAGACGTACCACAACTTCCGCAACAAGAAAAATTCATCCGAGCAAAATATCCCTTTTTGCGAAGAACCTCAAAAGCCCTCTTAACTCTATATCTGTCGTTTCGTGAATTCATCGCTGTTTCCTTATGTTGTTGATACTCTACCACAATCTTTAAATATAGTCAAGCACTTTCTCATCATCTCATCATCGTCTCATTGCCTCATTGCCTCAAACAATTAAGATCTCCTTAACTGTTCCTTTATGTTGAGAGCACTCTACCACAAATACCCAAACACCGCAAGAATAAAATCAAAGAAAATATTCCCACTTTGGGTTATTGGATGGTGGATAAAAAGAGAGGGCGAAGAATGAAATTCCCCGCCCTCTCGAAGGAATACAGAACGGTAATCCTGCACCCTCACTCTGAACAACTAGAGTCGTTCAGGCAACAACCTCATAAACCTTGCCCCGTACTGATATCCGTTCGACATTCTCCAGTGGAACTGTTCTCCAAGCACCCCGCCCCTTAATTGAACCGGACTTGTCACGAACTACCTTATTGACATCAAGTACCGTAATTTGAAGATTATCCTTGTCCTTATCAATGGTCTTGTACTTGTCCCCATCCTTAACCTTAGGAACTTTTGCAACTGAAGGCTTCTGGACATGAAGACGATAGGCCATCTTTCGCAATTCGCCATTAGATCTTTTTCTGAAATGAACCGATCCAATTGTATTCCCAGCCGATTGTATGACTTTACGAACCTTCTTCAAACGAGCAGGTAACTTACTCTCATTTATCCTTATATTTCCCATGCGTTTCCTCCTATTAAGTTTTCTGACTAGATTACTATTATATTAGAAACCATTTGAAAATCAAGTAATTTATTGGGCGCGCAACTTATGACTAGCTTCAACCCAATGACTATATTCCATGAAAACAACCGTTACCCCTGTTCCCTCAATGAATGCCACATAACTAGTTGTTGGCTTTACCGTAATATCTAAAGCGGCAACATTTTCTTAACGCAATGTGACTTTATCCCGATGAGTTATATAAGAAACCTCATTGCCCGTCTCATTCTTGCCAACTATCTGAACATGTGTCGGAATCATAATTTGTTCTCCTTTGTTAACGTTGATGCATACATTATCATATTATTCCGTGGATGTCAAGAATTCTTTTAATTTTATTTTGATATTTTCGTTGCTTTTGTAATGCATAATAATCGCTTATTCCGGGGTCCATTCCTAATCGCGGCCATCCATGAATAAGAGACGGATTAATAATTCGAACTAATTTAAACCATGTTGGATAAATAAGCCACTTTTCTCTCGTTACTCTTGAATCAGCAACATCATATGGATATCTAGCTAAAACTGGATGACATGTTCGATATACATAAATAAAGGGCGCATTAGGATTTATGTAAATAGAAGATAAACAATGTTGTATGGTTGGAGCTACACATATTCTTGAATTCATTGGTTCGTAAAGCCCACGACCATAAACTTCAGTACTATCTAAGGGCTTCAACAATATCCGTTCCCCTGTCCTATTACATTTTAGAATAGGGTAACGAGAAACATGATAATAATATTGACGACGTAAAACTTTCCTAAGTGATTTTCTATATGTAAACATTAGTCTCTTCCTACTGTTGATGCATACCTTATCATATTATTCCGTGGATGTCAAGTTTGATTTCTCACGGAATACCATATAGAACACCATACAGAATTCCATACAGAATTATTTACAGAATTCCTTACAGAATCCCTTACAGAATCCCATACTGAATACCTTACAGAATTCCTTACAGAATTCCTTACAGAATTCCTTACAGAATTCCTTACAGAATTCCTTACAGAATCCCTTAAAATCTTTCTTAATGGTGTTAATTTAGTTTTCATTGATAGGATCTCCATACCGAATTACTTACAGAATTACTTACAGAATCATATACAGAATTACTTACAGAATCATATACAGAATTACTTACAGAATCATATACAGAATTCCATAAAATACCACTTAATGGTGTTATCTTATTATTCTTCTTCATTAGAATCCCTTAAAGAATCCCTTAAAGAATAACTTACAGAATTATATACAGAATCACTTACAGAATTATATACAGAATCACTTACAGAATCATATACAGAATTTTCTACAGAATCACTTACAGAATCACTTACAGAATCACTTACAGAATACCATACAGAATACCTTACAGAATACCATACAGAATACCTTACAGAATCATATACAGAATCCCTTAAAATTCCCTTTAATGACGTTATCTTATTCTTCATTCAATTCCCCCTACAGAATCCCTTACAGAATTATCTACAGAATTCCATACAGAATCATATACAGAATACCTTACAGAATTAATTACAGAATTACATACAGAATATCTTGTTGAATACCATACAGAATGATCTACAGAATCTCTCAAAATACTTCTTAATGGCGTTATTTTAAGCTTCATCCCTATACCTATACCGTTCCCAACATTACTTTTTCCTTTATTCACGCATACAACATCACATTCCGTGGATAATGTCAAGATATCTTTATAACTTGATCAGGAGATTGTTTGGTCTTTGTAGAACATGTATTAGTCTTGTCATGTTCAATCATTATCGTTTTTGGAGTCATAGATGTAATTCGACCCTTAAGCAAATTCCTATAACCCAATTGTACAAAAACTATTTCATCACCAATTTGCAATTCTTTTCCTAAAAAATCTTTTGCCATAATATCTCCTTTATCATTCCGTGGGTAAATCTGAAGTTAACATGGTAGATGGATAAAACTCAGCATATGAATACGAATACCCATCAACTATTTTAAATTGATTGGAAGTCGATACCATTTCGCCCCCTCCATCAAACCTAACACGAAGAAGCGCAACAAGACTAAGATCATTTATCCCATTAGGAACTATAACTATCTCTTGAATAACCCCAGTCCTATATGGATACCTACTCTCAATTACCGGATCATTAACTTGTAACCGTATGCAAATCGTCATGCCTTTCCTTTCTAATCAATAAATCCAAGAAGATACAAAAAATGATATTGCCTTCCAAAATATATCCCCATCTTGTTAGTCGCAATGAATCCAGTCAACACATCTCCATTTATGTACTCACCAGATCTGAATAATGAATGCCCATGAATACGCCTGAATATCTTTCTAATTATGTTTTGCAAATGATAATAACGATACCTCATCCAATATTGACACACTTTGAACTTAGAGATCCCGTCTTCTATGCTCGCACCATAATTGTAATACCAACAAACCTTGCCATCCATTACCTTAATACCACAATAAGTCTTATGATCTTCAGGCTTTTTCATTATATTCAAACTCAATCATAAGTCCCCATGCAGTCCAATGAATATGACACCCCACCCTATGCTTATCCGTACATATAAACGAATGAACCTTAGAACAATCATACGTATCATCCTTCACAACTAATTCCATTCTACTGCCACATAAAGGACAATCCATTTTCCCAGCCTGTTCCTTCGTCAATATAACCATTTCTGTCTCCTTTCTCAATAATGACTAAACTATATCATATTCCATTACCTATGTCAAGTACTTTTCCGTATTTTTCGCTTATCCATCCTTCTACCTATTTGCTCAACCCAATATCCCTTGCCCCGAGAATATAAATGAACCCGATTTAAAACAATCTGAAAATGTAAACCATGATGAGTAGTCCCCTTATTACTAACCCGACCCAACATCTCCTTAAAAATGTCACTCCGGGTTTGAACAAAATGCCCAAATTCATGAACAATTAACCCCATCGAAGGATTATGAGATAAACGAATCTCCCTCCCATTAGCAGATCCCGAATCCCTATAACCCCAAAATCTAACCCTAGGAACCCGAACCCTATAATGACTACATAACTTACGCAATATTATAAGAACATCCAAATCATTTATCAATATCCGATAAGATTCCCCATAAAGCTTCCTCTCCTCTGCATAATAATTGTCCGAAGCATATCTAATCGCCATACCCCTACCCCCAATTAAATCAACTATACCAAATTTAATCAGAAAGTACAAGTATATTAATTCGCCACTCTAGATTAATAAATCAATATAAATTAATCCACTCTAAGATTCAAATCAATTATGAGAATTAATTCACTCTAGGTTTTTAATAGAAGACCATTAAACCCCCCAATTAATCTTCACTTTAAGAAAATAAACCCCCAAAAAATTACTCGCGCCGAATCTACATAAAAATATTGCACTTTATGTTTATTGTATTATTTTTTCACTTCAGTTATATATCCAATGGCTTCAATTCAGATATATCGATTTCAGGTATTTGAAAACTTATATTATCACTCATTTTAATATTAGTTTCTTTTAAATACTGACGTTGACTCATAACTTCAATAGGTTGTATTTTACTTACTTCTTTCAATTTACTGGTCCTTGCTCGTTTATTACAACAAGGACATATCCAAATAAATTTACTCTCCAAATCATTAGAAGATATTATAGTATTACATTTATTGCAATATCCTATGAACTTAAATGATTTCGGCGCGAGATAATTATCACATTCAGTGGATAATTTCCTTAAAGCTTTAGGCCTACCCGGACCCCTCTTTACAATATTATTAACCGTTACCTTATTCTTACTACCCTTAGGCCTTCCCGGTCCTCTTCTCCCATTAACCTTTTCCTTCTTTATCTTCTTCTTTGTCTTCTTTATCTTTGTCTTCATTGATTATTTCTTTTGTTATCCTTTCCTTATAGAATCATCTACAGAATCCCTTACAGATCTCCATACAGAATACCTTACAGAATCCCTTACAGAATCACTTACAGAATTCCTTACAGAATACCTTACAGAATGCCTTATAGAATCATATACAGAATACCATACAGAATACCATACAGAATCCCTCAAAATCTTCTTTAATGGTGTTATCTTATTCCTCATTATCAATATTCCTTACAGAATTACATACAGAATTCCATACAGAATACCTTACAGAATTACATACAGAATACCATACAGAATCCCATACAGAATTATATACAGAATGCCTTACAGAATACCATACAGAATCCCTTACAGAATCCCTTACAGAATACCTTACAGAATCATATACAGAATTACTTAAAATTCCCTTTAATGACGTTATCTTATTCTTCATTCAATTCCCCCTACAGAATCCCTTACAGAATTATCTACAGAATTCCATATAGAATCATCTACAGAATCCCTTACAGATCTCCATACAGAATACCTTACAGAATCCCTTACAGAATCACTTACAGAATCATATACAGAATTACTTAAAATTCCCTTTAATGACGTTATCTTATTCTTCATTCAATTCCCCCTACAGAATCCCTTACAGAATTATCTACAGAATTCCATATAGAATCATATACAGAATCCCTTACATAATTCCATACAGAATCATTACTTACAGAATAATATACAGAATTATCTACAGAATTCCATACAGAATTACTTACAGAATCCCTTAAAATTCCCTTTAATGACGTTATCTTAGCTTTCATTATCAATATCCCTTACAGAATCCCATACAGAATCATATAAAGAATCCCCTACAGAATCCCTTACAGAATTCCTTACAGAATCACATACAGAATTATATACAAAATAACTTACAGAATACCTTACAGAATCACTTACAGAATACCATACAGAATCCCTCAAAATCTTCTTTAATGGTGTTATCTTATTCCTCATTATCAATATTCCTTAAAGAATCCCATACAGAATTCCATACAGAATAACTTACAGAATCCCTTACAGAATGCCTTATAGAATCATATACAGAATGCCATACAGAATCATATAAAGAATCCCCTACAGAATTCCATACAGAATTATTTACAGAATTCCTTACAGAATTACATACAGAATAACTTACAGAATCTCTCAAAATCTTCTTTAATGGTGTTATCTTATTCCTCATTATCAATATTCCTTACAGAATTACATACAGAATTCCATACAGAATACCTTACAGAATTACATACAGAATTCCATACAGAATACCTTACAGAATCATATACAGAATTCCATACAGAATACCTTACAGAATCATATACAGAATTCCTCAAACCACTTTTTAATGGCGTTATCTTATTCTTCTTCATTAGAATCCCTTACAGAATTCCTTACAGAATTCCTTACAATCTTCTTTAATGGCGTTATCTTATTCTTCATTCAATTCTCCTACAGAATGCCTTACAGAATTACATACAGAATGCCTTACAGAATAATATACAGA
>Ga0268279_1000850_pt1 | contig 18471 bp, 14 predicted proteins | sample saktaG_6_FD_190142 | JGI IMG/M metagenome (GOLD analysis project Ga0268279, IMG submission 190142) | Saline water microbial communities from Sakinaw Lake, British Columbia, Canada - sak_2010_1_5_80m | ecosystem: Environmental > Aquatic > Non-marine Saline and Alkaline > Saline ...
TGGAGCGGGTAACGGGACTCGAACCCGTGTCTGAACCTTGGAAGGGTTCCGTACTGCCACTATACTATACCCGCAAGTAAACAAAAGAGATCTTTAAAGACCTCTTTTTATTTTAACTCTTATTTTCCCAAAAATCAATATAAATATTAACAAAACTTGACAAATCTTTTTTCTTTGCTATAATGAAAGTGCTGTCGTTTTGAGAAGCTTGCTTCAAAGAACGGCGGCATTTTTTTTATATCTCTTTTAATGCTTGTATTCCTAATACTTCTAACCCTGTTTTAATAACATTCGTAGTTGTTTTTAAAAGAATAAGCTGGGCATTTTGTCTAGCTTTATTTTTTTCTTTTAATACAGGAACACTTTCATAATATTTATTAGTTAAATCAGCTAAAGATAAAAGATAAGTAGTTAAATAGTTTGATGAATATTTTTCAGCGCTGATTTGAATTATGTCTGGAAATTCAGATATCTTTTTTATAAGAGAAATTTCTAATTTGTGATTTAATAATTTGTAATCGTATTTTCCAATTTTTTTGGCTTTAGTAAGGATTTTATTTATACGAGCATAGGTGTATTGGAGGTAAACACTAGTATCCCCAGAAAAATCAAGCATTTTTTTCCAATCAAAGACAATATCAGAAGAACGAAATGATTTTAAATCATTGAATTTTAAAGCTCCAATAGCAATTGTTTGGGCTAATCTCTTTTGCTTTAGCAATGACCATTCTGGCTTTTTTTCTTTGATTATTTCCAGTGAGGTTTCAATCACTTGATTAATGACTTGTTCAAGAGGGATAATTTCTCCTTCTCTAGTAGAAAACTTTTTCCTTTTTTCTGATAAAACTAAACCAAATTTAATATGTACCAATTCAGTTTTTTCATTTGGAAAAATAATATTTGATATAGTAAAGAGTTTTTTAAAATGAATGTCTTGTTCATTGCCAACAACATAAAGAATTTTTGCAGGACGATATTTTGTAAGGCGATATTTTAGTAAAGCTAAATCACGGGTAAAATATAAACTTGCTCCATCTGATTTTTGAATTAAAGCTGGTGGAAGATCATATTTTTCTAAAGGAATAATAAGTGCCCCTTGGCTTTTTTGAGCTATTTTTTTCTTTTTTAGAAGATTTATGAATGGCATGAGGTCTTTTTGAAGGAAGCTTTCGCCTAAAAGAATATCAAATTTAATATCTAAAAGTTTATATATTTTTTGAAAATCTTTAATTGATTCTTTTTTAAACCAGAGCCATAATTTTCTGTTTTCTTTATCGCCTTTTTCTAGTTTTTTGAATTCTTCTTGTCCTAATTTTTCTAAATCAGTATTACTTTTCATTTCTTCATGGAATTTTATGTATAACTTAAGAAGAGCAGGAATAGGATTCTTTTCTACTTCTTTTTTCTTTCCCCAGAGTTTGTAAGCAGCAATTAACTTTCCAAATTGAGTACCCCAATCTCCAAGATAATTCCAGCGAATAACTTTATAACCTAATGTTTCATATAAATTAGCTAATGTCTCTCCTATAATAGTTGAGCGTAGATGCCCAATGTGCATTGGCTTAGCAATATTAGGTGAGGAATAATCAATTATTATTGTTTTATTTTTCCCTGTTTTTGAAAGTCCAAATTTTGTTTTTTGTTTATAAATTGTTTCTAATTCTTTTTGAATAGAATTTTTATTAAGATAGAAATTAATAAATCCATTTTTTGCTAATTCCACTTTTGTTATTTCTTTTGGCAAATTTTGCTGCATTTCATTTATCAAAATTGTGGCTATTTCAAAAGGAGGTTTTTTAATATCTTTGCTAATAGAGAAAGCTAAAGTTGTACTATAATCGCCATATTGTTCGTCATTTGGTATTTCTAATGAAATATCGGGTATAAAAGAAATAAGCCATTTATTTTTAGCGGCTGCCTTCTTATAAGATTCTTGGATAAGGTTTTTAATAATTTGTTTTATCATATTCTATATTAAGATTAACATGCTTAATGCTATTAAATAAATAGAAAACCAAAAGAATTTTCCTCTTTTCAATATTTTCTCTAGTATTTTTAAACTGATAATTCCTATAAAGAACGAAATTAACATTCCCATTCCATTTAATAAATAACCATTTCCTCCTTGTTGTATTAAATGTGGCAGTTGTAAAATAACTGCTCCTAAAACAGCAGGAATAGCCAAAAGGAAAGAAAATTTATAAGCAATCTCTGGTTTTAATTTTCTTAATAATCCAGCAGAAATAGTAAGCCCAGAACGAGAAATCCCAGGGAAGAGAGCAATAGCTTGAGCTGTTCCAATTAATAAAGCATCTAGTGGGGATATAGAATCTTTTTCTCCTTTTGAAAATTTGGTTAATAAAAGAAATAGGGCAGTAATTAAAAAAGATAAACCAATAAATCTTAAAGAAGAGAATGTTGTTTCTATCTTTGTTTGAAGAAAAAAACCAAAAATCACAGCTGGAATTGTTCCTATGACAATAAGTTTAATTAATTGCCAATTTTTACTAGAAAATATTTCTTTTATCTCCTGCCAGAATACTGTTAATATTGCTCCCAATGTTCCAAAGTGGAGTATGACGTCAAAACTTATAGGGGCTTCAGGTAAATGCCAAAAGATTTGTAAAATAGCTAAATGACCAGAACTAGAAACTGGTAAGAATTCAGTTATACCTTGAGTAATAGCTAAAATAATTGCTTGGAATATATTCATATTATTTGTCGGGCCGCCGAGATTTGAACTCGGGCTAAATCCTCCCGGGGGACTCGTGCTGCCACTACACTACGGCCCGTTAATTTACATAATACTTTTTTTTAATCTCTTCTTCAGCTTCTTTTAAAAGACTTTCGTATTTTTCTTGAGCTATTTTTTGTTTTTTATTTAATTCATTTTCAGAAAGTCGGTTTAATTCTTTTACTTTTTTTTCTAGATATTTTTTGGTATTTTTTTTAGGATCATCTAATATTTCTTCTAATAAAATATTCAAAATCGCGCCAATTTTAGAACTTGGTTCAATATTTAATATTTTAATTACATCATTACCATTTATTTTTAATATCTTAAGTGATGGTTGTTGCCCCTCTAATTCTTGTAATACTTTTTCTACGCGAAATAGAAAATGGCGGAGACGGAAAGGAAGAGCTTTAGGGCACCCTGATCCAATTCTATCAGCCTCTCTTACTTGGGCTAATTCTTGGATATTTTCTTTTCCGATTTTGACTAATAATCTTCGAATAGCAGCGTCTGTAGTAATTTCTGTATCATAAACAAAACCATGACAACGTACTAATTTTACTATTTTTTCCGTTTTATCATTAGAAAATTTTAGACGATCAAGAATACGAGCTGTGATTTTTGCTCCTTGCCATTCATGGTTATAAAAAGTAGAGTCTATGCCTTCGCCCTCTTTAGTATATGGTTTTCCAATATCATGAAACAAACTGGCTAATCTTACTTCTAAGCTATACTTTTTTGCGCAAGCATATTCTAAAGAACGCCAAAGATGCTCCCAAACCGTATAAATATGATGTTTATTTTGTGTTACTCTAATACCTTTTTCTAACTCAGGAATGATTTGTTTTAATAAAGTAGTTTCCTGTAAAAGAAGAATTCCTCTAGCAGCTTCTGAAGAATTAATAATTTTGATTAATTCATCGCGAATTCTTTCTTTTGAGATAAAACTAAGAAGAGAAGCGTTCTTTTTTATAGCTACTAGTGTCTGAGATTCAATTTGAAAATTTAATTCGCAGGCAAAACGAATAGCTCTCATTAATCGTAGACCATCTTCAGAAAATCGTTCTTTTGCATCTCCTACCGTCCTAATAAGTTTATTTTCTAGGTCTTTTTGCCCATTAAAAGGATCAATTAAAGTATGTTGTGTTCCTTTGATTTTAATTGCCATTGCATTAACAGTAAAATCACGACGACTCAAGTCTTCTTCAATTGTTTTAGCGAATTCTATTTTGTCAGGATGACGTTTATCGCTATATTTCCCTTCTTTTCTTAAAGTAGTAACTTCAATAATTTTTAAGTTAGGACTTTCCGAACCAGTTTTTACTAGAACAGTACCAAATTCATTTTCATAAACACTGTCAGGAAAAAGCTTCTGGATTTGCTCAGGTTTTGCATTAGTAGCAATATCCCAATCTTTTGGATTTCTTTTTAATTCTTTAATTTTGCTTATAATAAGATCTCGAACACATCCTCCAACAATATAGGCGTCAAAATCAGCTTGATTAAGTTTTTTTATTATTTCTAATACTTCTAAAGGTATTTGCATATTTAAATCTTTTTCATTATAATAGATAATTGATATATTCTTCTAATCATAAAGGAAAATTGATTTTTTTTCAATCCTGCCCTCGTAGCTCAACTGGATAGAGTGTGTGGCTTCGGACCACAAGGTTGCAGGTTCGAATCCTGCCGAGGGCACGACAATAAATTATTTGAGCCCCCATAGCTCAATTGGTAGAGCAGATCCCTCTTAAGGATAAGGTTCCAGGTTCGAGTCCTGGTGGGGGCACTATTTGAAAGGATAAATTTTAGAATGCCTTTATTTGTTTTTCTACTTTTGTTGTGATAGAATGGAATAATGGCTGAATTAGTACGGAATAATAAATATTGTCAGTTGAAAAAAAGAGTTATCTTTCATGTTGGCGGACAATATCGATTTTTATTAAAAGCGAAAAAGAATCTAAAATTATCTTGGTTTTTGTTCGCACATGAAATCAGAGTAAATCAAAGAACACTTAATGATTGGAAAAGAGAAAAATATTCTTTGCCTTACGATATTTTTCAAAAAATTTCTAAGATTACAAAATCGAAAATACCACATGGAATAAAGATTAAAGAACCTTTTTGGTATGTTCGTAAAGGGGCTAAGCTTGGTGGTATTGCTGTTTATAAAAAATATGGAAAAATTGGTGGTGATGCAAAAATACGAAAACAGAAATGGTTAGAGTGGTGGGAAAGAGAAGGTAGATATAATCCAAAAGAATATTTTGTAACAAAGGAAATTATTGCACCACAAAAAGGAGTTGATTTATCTGAATTTGTTGGAATTATGATTGGAGATGGCGGGATTACTAATAAACAAGTTGTTGTAACCCTTAATAATAAAACAGATAAACTTTATAGCGTTTTTGTAGAAGATCTTATAAATAGACTTTTTGGGGTAAAAGCAAGTATGAATATTAGAAAAGAAGAATCTGTTGTTAATATTACTGTTTCACGCATACGCTTAGTAGCTTTTTGCAAATCGATAGGTCTTAAGATTGGAAATAAGTTAAAACAAAATTTGGATATTCCTGCATGGGTTAAAAAAGATAAAAGTTTTAAAGTATCTTGCTTAAGGGGTTTAGTAGATACAGATGGTTGTTTTTTTGTTGAGCGTCATAAAATTAATAAGAAAAAATACTGTTATCCTAGATTGTCTTTCGTAAGTTATTCTAAACAACTCCGTGCTTCAGCTTTTAAGATATTAAAAGAATTAGAATTTTCGCCTAAGATTCGTAGTAATAGAAGCGTGCAATTAGAAAATATAGCAGACATTAAAAAATATTTTAATTTAGTAGGTACTCATAATCCAAAACATAAAGAGAGATTTAGATCATTTTTGGAGGGGTAGGGAGTGGTTATCCCAAGCGGTTTTGAAAACCGCTATTCGTTTACACGGATCGTGGGTTCGAATCCCACCCCCTCCGCCATATTTATTAATATGAAAGATAAAAACAAACAATTAGGTTTAGTTTCACGTCCTCCGATTATTGTAGTTTTGGGACATGTTGATCATGGCAAGACAAGTCTTTTGGATTATATAAAAAAAACTAAAATTGCTGAAAAAGAATCAGGCGGGATTACTCAACATATTGGAGCTTATGAAATAGAGATAAAAGGTAAAAAGATTACTTTTATTGACACTCCTGGACATGAAGCATTTTCTAAAATTCGTTCTAGAGGAGCAAAAGTCGCTGATATTGCTATTTTAGTAGTTGCTGCCGATGAAGGAGTAAAGGTGCAAACCAAAGAATCATTAAAAGATATAAAAAAAGCTCAAATTCCTTATATCGTAGCAATTACTAAAATTGATAAGGAAGGAACTAATTTAGAAAAAGTAAAAAACGAATTATCAGAAGCAGGTGTATTATTAGAAGGTCGTGGTGGCGATATTCCTTTTGTAGGCGTTTCTTCAAAAACAGGGCAAGGCATTGATGAACTTTTAGAACTTATTCTTTTATTATCAGAGATGCAGGAATTAAAAGCTAATCCAAACGATCAAGCCACAGGGTTTGTGATAGAGTCCCATTTAGATCGTTCTAGAGGAAATACAGCTAGCTTAATTATCACTGATGGGACTTTACGTCTTAGAGATGAAATTATGGTGGATCAGATGAGAATAGGAAAGGTGAAGATTTTAGAAAATTTTCAAGGGGAATCTATTTCAGAAGCAACTTTTTCTTCACCTGTAAGAGTGCTCGGTTTTGAAAAATCAGTACCAGTTGGAGCAAAACTTTTAGCAGGCAACCTTAAAGATAGAATAATGGATTCTGTTCAAGAATCAAAAACAACTAGTAAGGAGTTAGGAAGGCACGATTCAAAAATTAAAATTCCTCTCATTATTAAAAGTGATACTTCTGGTTCGGGCGAAGCATTGGAGCAAGTTATAGCGCAACTAGGAAAAAAGAATGAATGGCTTTTTTTTCTTTTGAAAAACGAAGCTGGTGATATTTCTGAAAGTGATTTTAAGATAGTACCTTCAGGAAAAACTTTAATTATAGGTTTTCGAGTTAGAAAAAGACCTGAAATAAATAATATTCTTTTATCTAATAAAAATTTATTGCTAGTTGAAGGAGATATTATTTATGAGATAGAAGATAAAATTAAAGAATTGGTAGAAAATAAATTTGTAAAAAAACCAATTGAAGAAATACTTGGAAAATTGGAAGTTTTGGCTGTGTTTAATCCTATAAAAGGCAGTCAATTAATTGGAGGAAAGGTTATTGAAGGTAATGTTCAAAATAAAATTCGTTTTCGTTTAGTGCGTAATGAAGAAATTATAAGTCAAGGAAAAATTTTAAACTTACAAAAAAATAAAGTAGATATATCAGAAGTAAAAATTGGAGGAGAATGTGGTTTATTAATAAATTGCCCAGAAAAAGCAGAAAAAGGAGATTTACTTGAATTTTTTAGAAAAATTTAATATGATTATATTAATGGCCTAGTGGCGAAGTGGTAACGCGACTGTCTGCAAAACAGTTATGCGTCGGTTCGAATCCGACCTAGGCCTCAACTTTGCTGATTGGTAAAATATATGCCGCGGTGTTGTAATTGGTAGCCAAGATTGACTTAAAATCAATTGGGGATTTCCCCGTGTGGGTTCGAGTCCCACCCGCGGCACCATTTGAAATTGTATAAAAATACAAAAACACCCTGCTTTTGGCAGGATGTTTTTAATTATCTTGTTATTAATATTAGGTAGTTATCTCAATATTTCCATTATTGTTTCTTTAATTCCGAATTCTTTTGCTGATTCTCTGTCAGCAAACCAGATATCTACTCTCGTATCAGTAAAACGATTATGCATCTTATCATCTACTGTAAAAACTTTATCTCTAAATAGTTCAGGAAATCTTACTTTTGTTCCAAATGGTAGAAAGTTAGATGCAACAATTCCATCATAAACCCATGCTCCAGAAGCAGTAATAAATGGGGAGTCATCAGTTTGGTCAGGAGTAGAAGAGTATGCTGTTACAGTAATTTTTCTCGTTTCAATTGAAGGTTGGAGAGAATTTACTGCAGTAAAGAATGTATCATTTGAGTCATAATACCCTTCATTATCATTAGCAATCTCTTCTTGAGTATCGTTGATAATAGTAGATGGTGAGCCTTCTACCAATAAGCCTGACCAAGGGCTAAAAAAGCTGAAGCATAAAACAGCAGTAATAAGCCCAGTCTTTGCAGCTTTATTTAAAATATCCATAATTTTTATTTCCGTATTAAAAAACTCCCTTTTCCGGGAGACTTTTTGAATTGTAGCATATATATAATTTTTGTCAAGAGTATCTAAGTTATTTACTTTATTTATTAAAATTGTTATTATAGAGGTATGGTAGAATCGTTTAATGCCAAAAGAATAATTTTTCCTCCAGGGGAGCAAAGAAAATTTCTTTTAAATGCTAATGGCATACTTAATTTATCATGTATAGAATTAGCTAAATTATTAAAGATTAGTAGTAGAACATTAATTGATTGGAAGCGGGAGAAATTTTCTATGACATTAAAAGCAGTTAAAATTCTTGTAAGAAAAACTAATAGGAAAATGCCAGAGCATATTGAGATAAAGAATTCTTTTTGGTATGTTAACAAGGCGGCTAAACTTGGCGGGATTGCTGTTTACAAAAAATATGGAAAAATTGGTGGCGATCCAGAGATACGAAAACAGAAATGGTATGAATGGTGGGAACGAGAGGGTAAATATAAAAGTAATTTAATAACTAGCCGTAAATCTATTAAAAAACCAAAATATTCTCGAGAACTCGCTGAATTTATTGGATTGATGCTAGGAGATGGGGGGATTAGCACATTCCAGATTTCAATTACCCTTCATTATAAAGATGATAAAGAATATAGTAAATTTGTTGTTGCATTAATAAAAAAATTGTTTAATGTTCCAGTGGGTAAATATTACGATAAGAAGGGATCGGTTACTAGGCTTAGTGTTTCGCGAAGGGAATTAATTGATTTTTGTGTTGAAAAGCTCGGTCTTAAGCAAGGGAATAAAATAAAACAACAAATTGATATCCCCAGTTGGGTTAAACAAAATAAATTATATTCAATTTCCTGTCTTCGTGGGCTTGTTGATACTGACGGGTGTGTTTTTTCTCATCGCTATAAATCAAAGAACAAATTATACAGCTATAAAAAATTATCTTTTACGAGTTATTCTAAACCACTTCGTGTATCAGTATATAATATTCTAAAGGCTAATGGTATGAATCCACGATTATCTCAGGATAAAGATGTGCGACTTGATAGTGTAAAGGATATGCAAAAATATTTTCAGTCTATTGGTTCTCATAATCCAAAACACTTGAAGAGATATCTTAAATAATGTATAATCCAAATAGATTTTATTATTTTGATTGGAGGAGTGCGCTGAATGGTAAGGCAGCAGTTTGCTAAACTGTAACGGTGTAAAAGCCGTTTGCGGGTTCGACTCCCGCCTCCTCCGCTAAGACAATTTTTTATTGCGTAAACCAGAGTGGTTCGAATCCACGTCCCCCAGATGTCTAGTTTTTTACAAAGAGATAGGAAATCGTGCATCTAACGCTTTTTCGAGTTTAGCTCAAGTCTCACACCTTTCGCTAATCAAAGCCTATTAAAGGGTTTTTTATTTTTTAACGTTGCTTTAATAAAAAGATTATGATAATATGGAGATATGCTTACTACGAAACAAAAAGAAAAAGTTATTGAAGAGTTTGCTACTCATAAAAAAGATACTGGGTCACCTGAAGTTCAGGTTGCTCTATTAACAAAAGAAATAAAATTATTAAGCAAACACTTAAAAAAGCATCCTAAAGATTACCATTCCAGGAGAGGGCTTTTAGGCATGGTATCTGGTAGAAGGAGGCTTTTATCTTATTTAAAAAAAGAGTCAATTCGTCGTTATAATAAAACAGTGAAGAAGCTCGGATTATAATTTATGATTATTAGACATAAAAACCAACGTGTAGCGGTCTTGATAGATGTTCAAAATCTTTATCATTCTGCAAAAAATCTTTATGGCGCTAGAGTAAATTTTAAAAATCTTCTTTTGGAAGCAACAGCTGGCCGCCAACTAATTAGGGCAATTGCATATGCAACTAAAGCAGATGAACCTGGTGAAGGTTCTTTTTTCGATGCTTTAGAAAAAGCTGGAATCGAAGTCCGATTAAAAGATTTACAGGTTTATCCTGATGGAACAAAGAAGGGAGATTGGGATGTTGGTTTGGCAGTGGATGCTGTTAGGCTGTGTGCTAATATTGATGTAATGGTTTTAGTAAGTGGAGATGGAGATTTCATCCCTCTAGTAGAATACTTAAAAGCATTAGGAAAACATGTAGAAGCAATAGGATTTGGTAAAACTTCTTCTTTTCGGTTAAAGGAACTAGCTGATGAATTTACAGATTTAGATTCTCGTGCAGATTATTTTCTGTTTAAATCTCAAAAGCAGAGTTTCACGAAAAAATTGCCTAATATTATCAAGATGAAGTTGAAAAGATAGAGTGAATAAAAAATAAAAATAAAATTAATGGAAAAAAAAGAATATCAATTAAAAATTGGAGATAAGATTATAAATGTAGAATTTTCTAATCTTCTTGAACAGTCAAATGGATCAGTAATGGTAAGAATGGGAGATACCGTTGTATTAGCTTCTGCGGTTATGGGCAAGGAAGACAGGATGGATTTAGATTATTTTCCACTCATAGTGAATTATGAAGAAAAATATTATGCTGCTGGTAAAATTTATGGCAGTCGTTTTGTTAGGAGAGAATCTAGGCCATCTGAGAGTGCAATTTTGACTAGTCGTCTTATAGATAGAACAATTAGGCCCCTTTTCCCATCTAACATGAGAAGGGATGTTCAAATAGTGGCTACTTGTTTATCAATTGATGAAGAGAATGATCCTGATATTTTAGGGATTATTGCTGCTTCATTGGCTTTAGGCACTTCCAATATTCCATGGCAGGGTCCAGTATCCGCAGTGAGAATTAGTTGGTCAGAAAAAACAGGATTTATTATTAATCCAACTTATAAGCAAAGAGAAGAATCACTATTAAATATGGTGATTTCAGGTCCTGACAGCGTAATAAATATGTTAGAAGCAGAATCCAATGAAGTTTCTGAAGATATTATCAAAGAATGTATGGGAATTGCTCAAAAGGAAATAGCAGAACTTAATAAAAAATTGAGCAATATTATTGATGAAATTGGGTCTCTAAAAGAAAAGATCGTTCTAAAAGAGCATGATCAAGAAATTAAAAAGGAAGTACTTAATTTTTTAAAAGAAAAATTAGAGCCTGCTATTTATGTCGTAGACAAAAACGAAAGAGAGAATAAGTTATTTCTCTTAAAAGAAGAATTAATAGATTATCTTCATGGCAAAGATTATTTAGCAGAGAGTCTAATTGATGCGAAATCTGTTTTAGAGGAGGCGATTGATGAAGTTGTACATAAGAATATTTTAGAAAAAGAAAAAAGGCCTGATTCGCGGAAGTTAGATGAAATTAGGTCATTAGAGGTTGCTGTTGATATTTTGCCGCGACCTCATGGTTCAGCTTTATTTATGAGAGGTAAAACTCATGTTTTATCAGTTGTTACATTAGGTTCACCTGGCGATGTTTTGCTTTTGCAGGGAATGGAAATTTCAGGAGAAAAAAGATTTTTGCATCATTATAATTTTCCAGCTTATTCATCAGGTGAAATAGGTCCTTTCAGAGGTCCAGGCAGGAGAGAAATTGGGCATGGTGCTTTAGGAGAAAAAGCAATTTTACCAATGATTCCTTTGCAAGAAGAATTTCCTTACACAATTCGTGTAGTTTCAGAAATTTTATCTTCAAATGGATCTACGTCAATGGCAGCTACTTGCGCTTCATCTTTAGCCTTAATGGCTAGTGGAGTTCCTATTAAAGAACATGTTGCTGGAATTGCCATGGGTTTGATAATGGGTAAAGAAAACGAATATAAGATATTAACTGATATTCAAGGGCCAGAAGATCATTATGGAGATATGGATTTTAAAGTTGCTGGAACCAAAAACGGAGTTACTGCCTTACAAATGGATGTAAAAATGAAAGGTGTAGAATCAAAGGTTTTAGCAGAAGTTTTAGACAAAGCCAAAGAGGCAAGACTTTTCATATTAGAAAAAATGAATCAAACCATTTCTGAGCCTAGAAAAAATCTTTCTCCTTTTGCTCCGAGAATATTTACCATTATGATAAAACAAGAACAAATTGGCAGCCTTATTGGTCCTGGTGGTAAAATTATAAATAAAATTATTGAAGAGACTGGTGCTGCTATTGATATTAATGATGATGGAACCATTTTTGTGACAGCTCCTGATGAAGAAAAAGCTCAATTAGCTATTTCTAAGATTAAAGAAGTAACCAAAGAATTTATAGCAGGGGAATTAGTTGATGGAAAGGTATTAGAAATTAGGGATTTTGGAGCTATTATAGGATTAGGCGGTCGCAAAGAAGGATTACTTCATATTTCTGAATTAGCTCCGCATCATGTAACTAATGTTGAAGACGTAGTCCATCAAGGCGAAGTTTTGAAATTGAAAATCAAAAAGGTAGAACCTAATGGTAAGATTTCCCTTTCTTTAAAAGACGTAAGTCGTTCAGAGGATTCGAAAAATAGAAAAGAAGGAGAAAAAAGAACGTCAGATAGAAAATAGATTTTCTTGACATTTATTTTTGTGATATAATAAATATAAGGAATCTTAAAATTTTAATTTTTAAAAAACATGCCAGAAAATTTTTCTTTACCTTCAAATGTTTCCAATGAAGACCCTGGGCAAGATCCTGGGCAAATTCCTGAGCAGCAAGGATCAGAACAAAGATTTTCTCCCCCACCTTCAAATGTTTTTATTAGAACATCAAAATCGGATTTAGAAAAAATTAAATCTGAGGGAGGAGCAATTTCGGGAATGCCACCACCTCCACCTCCTTCTTCGCCACTACCGCCTTCTGATGCTTTTGCTTATGTTCCACCCACGGAACAAACACCTAGTATACAACCAGAACCTAGCATGCAACCAGAGCCAGCTTTTTCTGATTCTGAACCTTCTTTTGCTCCAGAAGAACCAGTTGGAATGTCTGAATTTCCAGTTACTGAAACAGAACCTTCACAGAAAAATAAATTATTATCTTTTATTATTATAGGGGTACTGATTATAGCAGTAGTTGCATTAGGATATTTTTATCTTTGGCCTAAATTTTTTCAAGCTAAACCTGTTGTTACTACTACAACAAGTACAAGCATACCAACGACTACTACAACTTTAGCTGCTTCACCATATCCTCAGGTAAGTGGTCCATTCCAGAAATCTCTTTTTAATATAGAAATTAGTGGGTCAGATGTTGTTAAATCCATGAAAGATGCAGCTACTTCTGAATTAGCTTCTCCTGGAACTTTCAAAATTCTTATTCCTAAGGTACATAATGATCCTCTTACAAATGAAGAAGTGGTCCTTTCTCTTATTCCGCAATTGCCAATGAGGTTAAAACCTTATATGTTAGCTCGTAAATATTTAACTTACTCTTATTATGGAGAAGTTAATCCATCCCTCGGTTTGATTATTGATATTGGAGAAGAGAGCAAAGAAGAAGTAAAATCAGTCTTTTTAGCTTGGGAAAATAAACTTGGGATTTTGAATGACCTGAAAGAGCTTTTCCTTATTAGTATTCCTAAAAAAACAGCAAATGATTTTAAAGAAACTACTAATGCAGGAGCAGAAATTCGTTACTTTACTTATTCTGGAGAAGAAGCAGCTGTTGCTTACGCTTTCTATAGTCAATATTTAATAATGAGTTCATCCTTAGAATCAGTTAATAGCGCTATTTCTCATCTTCAGGGCATAACTGAACCAATCTATCCATAAATTGCTTTTTAGTTTAATTTAAGATAAAATAGTATTGCTATGAATAAATTAGTCAAGTCTTTTTTAATAGTGCTTCTTCTTTTTTTAGCTCTTTCTTTGTTATTTTCTGCAATTGAAGGCAATTCTTTAGAAACAAAAAAAGTAAGTTTTTCTGAAGCAATCCAAGCTTTAAAGGAACAAGAAGTAACAAAAATTGTAATTCATCCTAGTAAAATTAATATTTTTCTCCAGGATGACAATGTTTTAATTACAGATAGAGAATTAAACGTTTCTTTTTTAGAAACTCTTCAAAGTTTTGGATTTTCTTCAGAAGAAATATCTGCTTTGAATATAGAAATTGAAGGAGATAGTGCGTCAGCTATTTTTTTCACTATGATATTGCCAATACTTATCCCGATTCTTTTAATAGGATTTTTATTGTTTTATTCTCTTCGTCGGGCTAATCAGGGAGCAATGCAGATTTTCTCTTTTTCCCGATCTAATATTAAATTGTTTTCTCCCTCTAAAGATGGAATTACTTTTAAAGATGTAGCTGGTCTCAAAGAAAGCAAGGAAGAATTAAAAGAAATTGTTGAATTTTTGAAAACTCCAAAGAAATTTCATGATTTAGGAGCTAAAATTCCCCGCGGAGTTCTTTTAATGGGTCCTCCGGGCTCGGGAAAAACTTTATTAGCCCGTGCAGTGGCAGGGGAGGCTAAAGTACCTTTTTTTCATATTTCTGGATCAGAATTTGTAGAAATGTTTGTTGGAGTTGGCGCAAGCAGAGTGAGGGATACTTTTGCCACAGCTAAAAAAGCGGCTCCTTCAATTTTGTTTATTGATGAGATAGACGCTATTGGCAGGGTAAGAGGTGCTGGTATTGGTGGTGGACATGATGAAAGAGAACAAACCTTGAATCAGATTTTAGTTGAAATGGATGGCTTTGATAGAGACACAAAAACTATAGTGATTGCAGCTACTAATAGGCCAGATGTTTTAGACCCTGCTTTATTAAGACCAGGACGTTTTGATAGACGAGTGGTTCTAGATTTACCTAGTATTAATGATAGAGAAAAGATATTAGAAATTCATGTTAAAGGAAAAAATTTAGCTCCATTAGTTAACTTAAGGGAGATAGCAGAACGGACTCCAGGTTTTTCTGGTGCTGATTTAGCTAATTTAACAAATGAAGCCGCTATTTTGGCAGCTAGAAGGGACCAAAAGAATATTACCCAGAAAGAATTATTAGATTCTATAGAAAAAGTTATATTAGGTCCAGAAAGAAGAAGTAGAGTTTTAACAAAAAAAGAAAAAGAAATTACTGCTTATCATGAGGCTGGTCATGCCTTAATATCTGCTTTACTTCCTAATACAGCCAGTGTAAGAAAAATTTCTATTATAACGCGTGGGAGAGCAGCTGGTTATACAATGCGAATGCCAACTGAAGAAAAATATATGAAAACTCGTTCAGAATTTTTAGATGATATGTGTGCTCTTTTAGGCGGATATGTGGCTGAAGAGATTAAATTCAAAGAAATATCAACAGGTGCGTCTAATGATTTGAAAGAAGCAACAGATATAGCAAGAGGGATAGTGACTAAATATGGAATGAGTAAGAAAATAGGACCAATTTCTTTTGATAAAGAGGAAGGATTAGTTTTTTTGGGCAGAGATATTTCTACTGAAAGGCAATATTCAGAAGAAACAGCAGCGAAAATAGATAAAGAAGTAGTTGGTATTCTTAAAAAGTGCTACAATGATACAAAACGATTATTAAAGAAAAATATAGATAAGTTAGAAAGAGTTACTAAAGAATTAATAGAAAAAGAAACATTAGAAAAGGAGGAATTTGAAAAATTAGTGAAGTGATGCGCACGTAGCTCAGCGGTAGAGCAGGGTCCTTATAAGGCCAAGGTTCGCAGGTTCGATCCCTGCCGTGCGCACTGCCGGGCGGTTAGCTCAGTTGATCAGAACATACGTATATTATGTTAATTAAAATTGTGGATAAGTTCTTTGCCAATTAGTACTGCTGGTGGTATAATGTATACATGAAATCGAGATGGTTCGAATTAAAACCTGATGCTATAAAACTTCGTAAGAAAGGTTTTTCTATTGGTAAAATTGAACGTCGTTTAGGAATACCTCGTTCTACTCTTAGTGGTTGGTTAAGAAATATTGAATTATCACAAAAACAGAAAGAAAAATTAACACAAGATTGGAAAAATGCTTTAGTAAAAGCCCGAAAAAAAGCAGTTTTGTGGCATAACGCTCAAAAAGAAAAAAGGTTAAAATTAGCAGAAGAGCAAGCATTAAAAATAGTAGGAGATATAGATATCACTGACAAAAAGATTCTTGAATTAGCACTCGCAATTTTATATATGGGTGAAGGCACAAAAAAGAAAATAGAAACATCAATGGGTAGTTCAGATCCTTTAATATTAAAATTCTTCTTGGCTGCGTTGAAAAGACTTTACGATTTTGATATTAAAAAAATAAAATGTCAATTGAATTTAAGAGCTGATCAAAGTCCCGAAAAAATGAAACGTTTTTGGTCTAAAGAGTTAAGTGTGCCAATTAATAATTTTGGTTATGTTAATCTAGACAAAAGAACTGTTGGCTCAAAAACATATCCATATTATAAAGGTGTTTGCCATGTTCTTTGTGGAAACGTGGCAATTCAAAGGAGATTAATATATTTAAGTGAAATATTCTGTAAAAAAACGATTAAAAAATACTTGGGCACTTGGCGCAGTGGTTAGCGCGCTGCTTCGACATAGCAGAGGTCATAGGTTCAAATCCTATAGTGCCCACTTTTAAGAAAAAGTTAATGTTTTATTTACCGCTTCGTTTCGCTCGGCGACAAAATTGAATGGAGAGTTGAGCGAAAAAAAACAATATTTGGTTTTGTAAGTAAAAGAAAATTTTATAAAATTCAAGGTAAAATTTAGCTAAAAATAAACATACATCTAAAATATGAATAATAGAGGACAAAGCTTAATTGGGATAATTATTGTTTTAGTTATGACCGGTTTAATAACTGGCGGTTTATACTATTATTTTCAAAAACAAACTCCAGAAGTATTAAAACTTACTGAAAAAAAGACAGCGAAAATAGAAGAAACTATTCCTTTACTTGGGGAAGAAAAAACTAAAGAAGAAATAACTCCACAAATAAAGAAAATCATTCCAACATCTACATCGGAACCGATTATTCAGAAATGTGTAGATGGAACTTTATATAATCAATGCTCTACCAATAAACCAAAATATTGTGAAAAGGGAGTCTTAGTAGACAAATGTAGCTCTTGTGATTGCTCAGAAGAAATGATGTGTCGAGACGATGATATATGTATTAAGATTGAAAAAAGCAAAGCTATAAATACAGGAGTTATTATATTTAAATATCCCGACACAGTTCTACCTGATGTATTATATTGTCAATGGCCCAATAGTGAACGTACTCTTGCTTTTGAGAAGTGTTATGATGTTAATTATGGAGGGGAGGGCAAAATTCTTAGTAAATATTCCGTTGTAGACTTAATAACCGATTCGATTAATAAAGAAAGGGTTTTTCGACATAGCACTATTTATTCTTTATATTATCTTCAAGATTACTTTAGAAAAGAGGCATCAAAATATGCATTAGATCTTAAAATAAATTTTTATCCTCAAGGTGTATTCAATCTCACGGAGCCATTACCACAAACATATAAACGAGCTACTGGCGGTTTGCTATTAACAGATTACCATTTTTTTGTAAGACAAGCAGAAAAAAGAATTAACTTATCTTCTTTTGATAAATTAATGATAATATTTTTAAACGATCAGGATTTTCAAGATAGAGAAGAGGGTTTTGAATTTAGTTCAATAGCACTAACAGATAAAGATACAGCAATACTCAATTTTCGGATAAAGGCAGGTTTATTTAATAATAGTTATCTTGGCATCCTTTCTCATGAATTTCAACACGTTTTAGGAGCTAGCGATCTATATCTTGAACCTTGCCCTAGGGGAGATTATTGGAATTGTTGTATGGAACCTGAAGGGATACCAGAACCAAATAAGATACCAAAATATCCTCAAACGAAAGCTTGTTCTATGTGCCAATCAATAGCATTAAATGCAGAAGGTTCGGGTCAAAATGCCAGTTTGGAAGATACAGTTATTTGTGAAAAGACGGCAAAAGAAATGGGTTGGTTAAAATAGAATTTGTCGTCAAAGAAAAATTATGAGGATATTTTGTGTTTTGGAAATTTTCTTGCCCCATATTTCTGACGTAACAATTTCTACTGACAGATTGGCAGATTATTTTAGTCAGAATAAAAAGAACAAGGTTTATGTAATTACTGCCTCGCCTAATGGGGATTTTCAAGTTGATTCAGATTCCCATAATTATACTATTATACGGATTAAATCTCATCCAAATCCTATAAGAAAGAAATTAAAAGTTAGTTATTTAGCTTCATTACATATTAAAAAAATATTAGATGATTTTAAACCTGATGTTATTCATATTCAGGATCCTTTTTTTATTTCCCAATCTTTGGCTTTTGAAGCAAAAAGAAGAAAAATTCCTGTAGTTGCTACGCAACATTGTTCTTTAAAATTTCCTCTTTCTTATTTAAAATTACCTAAATTTTTACAGAAAACAACGACAAAGGCAATGGAGAAAATTTTAGCTACCTTTTTTAATAATTATTGCGAAATTTTAATTACCCCAAGCGAGTTTATTAAAAAGGAGGCAATTAAATGGGAGATAAATATTCCAATAGAAGTTATTTCTAATGGAATTAATATTGAAGCATTTAGTACAAGTCGGATTTCTGAAGAGTTTTTGAAAAAATATAAA
>Ga0268279_1000851_pt1 | contig 18424 bp, 15 predicted proteins | sample saktaG_6_FD_190142 | JGI IMG/M metagenome (GOLD analysis project Ga0268279, IMG submission 190142) | Saline water microbial communities from Sakinaw Lake, British Columbia, Canada - sak_2010_1_5_80m | ecosystem: Environmental > Aquatic > Non-marine Saline and Alkaline > Saline ...
CTTTACATGAGCGCATTGAGTGCAAAGAAACATAATCCTGTTTATCGAGAATATTATGAACGTTTATTAGCATCAGGTAAATCAAAGAAAGTCGCTCTTGTTGCAGTCGCACATAAATTACTACGTCATATCTTTGCTATCGTTAAATATGATAGAGAATGGGACCCTCAATATGCAAAATAAGTTGACTTCGAAACACAGTACATTCCTGAGAAAGCTTGTCCTCCGCCAGCTGGCGGATTGGGGACGGGAATCCAGTATTTTCGCCTTCTCTGAACTCCATTGCCTGCTGGCTGATGAAGTCCAGGAATGCTTAGTGTAAGTAAAATGTTATCTCAAGTAGAGAATGGAACTATAATTATTTTCTTAATGATAGTTGATGAAATCAACTAGAGAATTGTAGTCAGTGAATAGCTGTCACAGCTTTTAGCGTAGTTCTCTCAGATAATCTGCCAGTTTTTTCGCGACTTCTTCTGGCTCACCTTCGAGCATCATTGTTTTCTTTTCCATAGTTGGAGTATATATCTTTTCTACCCATGTGGGAGAGCCATTGAGTCCAACCCTTTCTTCGTCAAGATCGAGGTCTTCAAATGTCCAGACCGGTATTTCCGCTTTTTTCGATTTCATTTTTGTTCGCAAAGAGGGCAGGCGCGGTTCATTGATGTCTTTAACGACAGTAAGCACGATCGGGAGTTGTGATTCGATCACATCAAAGCCATCTTCCATCATTCTATGAGCTACGATTTTGCCATTCTCAATAGCATCGATCTCTTTTACAAAAGCGATCTGCGGAATATCAAGGTGACGCGCAACACCCGGTCCGACCTGTGCTGTATCTCCATCAATCGCCTGTTTGCCAAACAGAATTATATCATAATCACCGAGTTTTCGTATGGCTGTGGAAAGTGTGTAACTTGTTGCCAGAGTGTCTGATCCGGCAAATTTTTTATCGGAAATCAGAATTGCATTATCCACACCGAGCGCCAATGCTTCGCGCAGTGCATTTTCTACTTGTGGAGGTCCCATACTGATGACTGTAACAGTACCTCCGTGAGCTTCCTTAATGCGCAATGCCTCTTCCAAAGCGTACATATCAAATGGGTTGATGATGCTTTCCACTCCTTCACGAATAAGTGTATTGTCTTCTGGATTTATCTTAACATCCGTGGTATCCGGAACCTGCTTTATACAGACTATTATATTCATCAAATCTCCTAACTCGGATAAACCCCGTAGGATAATTATTTTAACGAGGTAAATCCAGCATGATAGCTATCCAACAGGGTAAACCGAAACCAAAGAATTAGCAACGAACCTGTCTTCGTTACACTACGCCACGGCAGGCAAAACGAACAAAATCTAACAAAAAATAAAAAAAGTTCGTTGTTGTTAGCGTTTGCCTGCTCCGTTGAATCTTTTTTCTATTCAACTGGAGTTAGTTGCTAAAAATCTTTTGCCAAAAAATGCAAGGATTTTAGAATTAAGTGACTAACTATATACCGATAATTTTATCATCTGATCCCAGAAGAAGGGCGCAGTCACCCTTGAGGTCGATCGAGCTCAATTCTACATTTTTTCCGATGATGCTTTCGACGATCTTGCCTTTTACATTTCGTATGATGGAATTTTCCAGGATTATGGAATTTTCAATATTAACATTTCTTATTACAGAGCCGTTTCCGATGCATGTGTTAGGAAGAAGTGTCGCATTTTCGATTTCACAGTTTTCGCCGATGATCACTGGTCCTTTTATCGTGCACTTTCTCATTCTGGAACCTCTTCCAATAAACAATGCTCCGTCAAGAATTGAATCCTCATCAAGATCGCTTTCACCTGCAATGTGCCAGCCGTTTAGTTTGCTGCACAGATATATGTTCGCATCGATAATATCTTTTGGTTTTCCTGTGTCCAGCCATTTACCCTGTAATATTTCACCTTTGACTGTCAAACCTTTATTAATAAGTCCCTGTATTGCGTCTGTGATCTCATACTCGTTTCGCCAAGAAGGTTTGAGTTCATCTATCGCTTGAAATACATCTTTATCAAAAATATACACACCTGCAAGCGCCAGGTTTGACTGAGGATCTTTCGGTTTTTCTACGACTTTTATTATCCTATCTCCATCAAGAATTGCGACCCCGAAACGCTGCGGATCATCCACTTCTTTCAGATTTATTATGCATGACGGCTTTTCTTCATTATATCTACGCACAAGATTGGTGAGGTCATCTTCAAAAATATTATCACCGAGAAAGACCATAAAAGAATCATCTCCCACAAAATCCTGTCCCATTTTAACTGCATGGGCAAGTCCTTTTGGTTTATCTTGGACAATATAAGTTATTTTTGCACCGAGCTGCGAGCCGTCACCAACCGTTTCTCGTATCTGTTCCTGCATATAACCCACGATCAGTCCGATCTCTGTGATACCGAGATTTACCAGCTTCTTAATGATATGGAACACAATAGGCACGTTTGCCAAAGGTAAAATATGTTTTGGCATTGAGTAGGTAAGCGGCTGCAGTCGAGTTCCTTTTCCTGCACAAAGGACCAATGCTTTCATAGAAAAACCTCCGAAATGAGCTTTGTTTGAGACATTTGAAATAGAGCGATTATGAGTGTCAATGAATACATTTGTTTTTGAATTTGAATTGGGATACCCCCCAAAATTTCCAGAATAGTGGTACTTTCAAATAAACTCACAGAATATTGAGTAAATAAATACAAAAAATAAAGGGTAGACATAATAGTTAAAAAGTATTGTCACACTGAGGTTCTCGAAGTGCGACAACCCATTCTATAGACCCTTCGACAAGCTCAGGGTGACAACAGCAAAGGTAGAAAAAAAACAACAGTGTACTATTTGTAATTTTCCACAAAGATTTCCCCGCAAACGCTTTATTCCTGCACTGTACCGAGAATCTTACTCGAATTTTTTTGGGGGTATGCTTGATACATTTGTTTTTGAATTTGAAGGTTTGGACATTGGAAGGTTCTAATGTTGAAAGGTCTCGAAGATTAACAACTCATCAAGATAGAGCTTAGATAGTAGAGTGAGGAGAGAATTGATTCGGCTTCGTTTTACTATGCTGTGATATACGATTTGTTGATTTCAAATTTCAAATTTCCAATCTCAAATTTCAAAAAAATTGACGCCATGTGTGCTGAGTTCTATTTGCAGCTGTGAACGAAATATGATGATCCAGAAATAAAACAAGAGAGTATATTAATGTCTGAGAATATAAGTAAATGGTTGAATGATGGAGAACAAAGTAAGATCACAAAGGATGTGACTGAGATCGTTTCTGAATTGAGTGTATGGAAATTCCCACAAAAAAGGTAAATGAATTAGTTGATTCATTGTATAGTTGCTTTCCTGAATGGATCGATCTAATCGAAATTAGCTTTCTTTCAGATTCCATGAAGGAAAAATATCTTGAATTATTAAATGAGCGGAAAAAGAGAATATTTGGTTAGGATAAATGAAGATTGCCACTTCACCAATTTACCAATTCACCATTTTCTTGACAACATATGAAGAAATAATACGGAAAAGAGTAAAAATTGACGTGAATACTGTTTATAATTATGAAATTGGGTGGAAAAATTTATTGAAATAAGAGAGGAAATATGGAAAAAGCAAAAACAGATGAGTTAATATATAAAAATGCAAATCAATATAGATTGCATGCAGATAATTTAAGATGGACACTACTTGGGGGATACGCAGCATTTATCGTAGCTATATTATCATTATCAAAAAGTAATATTGATATTATTAATAATGCGATATTTTACCTTCTACTATTTGCAGTTTCTTGGGGATATTTTTGGATATTGGCTGTTCAAAATTGGTTTTATAATCTTTTTGCAAGATTTGTAGATGACTGTGAAAATCGATTAACATTAGGAAAAAATCTTCAAACACTAAAATCATTTGCTCAAAAAAAAGGAAATACAATAAATCCATTTCATCCAGCATTTTATATAGTAGAATTATTAATAGGAACATTATCTTATTACTTTCTGTATTCTTTTATTGATAGAATATATTTACCAAAGATTACAGAATGGGTACAAAATTTTGGAACAATATCAAAAGTAGTAATAATAATAATAGGTTATGCGATTTTTATGATTTTGCATCATGTAGTATTAAAAAATTGGGATAAATGTATATACAAAGGAATAATTAAAAAAACATCAAATTTGTATAAACAAGTAGAGATAACAGATGAAAATATAGAGGAAGAAAAAAGCTAAGAAAATTATAATAGTATGTGTAGTCCGATAATTTGAAGGTACATATTTATTGATATGAGGTAATTGGGTACTAAGATTCTACTCTTTTTAAGCTCAACCTCGAACCATTGCGAAGATTTCCACCAGTAGGCGGTCAAATCCAACCATTCGCAAGGTTCTTTCGACTAACCAATTCACAAGTTCATAAGTTCACCAATTTCTTGACAACTTAGGAAGGGAAATTACAAAAACGAGCAAGGAATTGAATTCATACTGTTTTTATGAGGAAGCTGAGCGGAAAGAAAAAATAAGGAAAAATCATATAATTTAAAATGGCACTTAGTTGGAACGAAATAAAGGACAGAGCGCTCCGGTTTACAAAAGAGTGGGCTGGAGAGGAGCGCGAAAGTGCTGAATCTAAGTCTTTTTGGGATGCATTCTTTGATGTATTTGGTATCTCGAGAAGGAGAGTAGCTTCATTTGAAGATCCTATAAAGAAATTAGATGAGAGATATGGTTTCATTGATATGTTTTGGAAGGGAACTCTCTTAGTAGAACACAAATCCAAGGGAAAGAATTTAGACAAAGCATATTCACAAGCATTAGATTATTTCAGCGGTTTAAAAGAATATGAATTACCAAAGTATGTTATGGTTTCGGATTTTGAAAATTTCAGATTATACGATCTTGATGAAGGAACTGAAGAAGAATTTAACATTAAGGATTTTTATAAAAAAGTAAAGTTGTTTGGTTTTATTGCTGGTTATCAGAAAAGATCATTTAAAGAAGAAGGTCCAGTTAATATAAAAGCTGCGGAGTTGATGGGAAAACTGCATGATAAGCTGGAGGAAGATGGATACGAGGGACATACACTCGAGGTTTTCTTAGTAAGAATACTATTTTGTTTGTTTGCTGACGATACAAGTATTTTTGAAAAGGATACTTTCAAGGAATACATTGAGCAAAAAACTAATACTGATGGAAGCGATTTAGGGGATAGATTAGCGCATTTTTTCCAGGTACTTAATAAACCAATGGAACAACGACCTAAAAAACTTGATGAGCATTTGGCACAGTTTCCATATATCAACGGAAAACTATTTGAAGAAACACTTCCGATAACTTCTTTTGATTCTGGGATGAGGGAAATATTATTACAATGCAGTGCATTGGATTGGGGTAAGATATCACCTGCAATATTCGGATCGATGTTTCAAAGCGTTATGAAGCCTGAGGAGCGAAGAAATTTAGGAGCACATTATACATCTGAGAAAAATATAATGAAGCTTATAAAGCCATTATTCCTTGATAATTTATGGGATGAGTTTCATAAGGTCAAAAGGAATAAAAGGAAGCTGGATGATTTTCATGAAAAGCTTACTAAGATGAAATTTCTTGATCCTGCTTGTGGTTGTGGAAACTTTCTTATAATTACTTACAGAGAATTAAGACTTTTGGAATTAGCAATAATAAAAGAAATTCATAAAACATCTCAAATAATTCATAATATTGAATCAATCATAGGATTGGATGTAGATCAATTTTATGGCATTGAATATGAAGAGTGGCCAGCCCGGATAGCTGAGGTTGCATTATGGTTAATGGATCATCAGATGAATATGCTTGTTTCTGAGGAATTTGGGCAATATTTTACTCGGTTACCATTAAGAAAATCTGCATTGATATATAATGGAAATGCTTTAAGAACAGATTGGGAGAGTATAATACCAATTGGAGAGCTATCATATATTTTAGGGAATCCGCCGTTTTATGGAAAACAATATCAAACACTTGAACAGAAAGAGGATATGAAAATAGTATTTCATGGTGTTAAAGGCGCGGGTGTTCTTGATTATGTGACAGCTTGGTATATTAAAGCTGCTAAATATATACAAAATACAAGAATAAAAGTTGCTTTCGTATCAACGAACTCAATTGCACAGGGAGAACAAACGGGTGTATTGTGGAATGAGTTATTAGACCATTACAGAATCTTTATACATTTTGCACATAGAACATTTAAATGGACAAATGAAGCAAGAGGAAAAGCAGCTGTGCATGTAGTAATTATAGGATTTGCCAATTTTGATACTAATAATAAGAGAATATTTGAATATGAAGATATACGAGGTGAACCACACGAGATAAAAGCCAAAAATATTAATCCCTATTTAGTGGATGCGCCAAATGTTGCAATAACAAAAAGAAGGAATCCGATCTGTGATGTACCGCATATAAGTTTTGGTAGTATGCCAAACGATGGGGGAAACTTCCTTTTTTCTGATGAAGAAAAAGAGAGATTTATTAAAGATGAATCCGAATCAAGACATTACTTTCGACCATTACTTAGTGCATATCAGTTTTTGAATGGTGAGAAACGATGGTGTTTGTGGTTAAAGGATATATCACCAAAAGATTTAAGAAATTTACCTTTGGTTAAAGAGAGAGTTGAAAGAGTAAGGGAATTGAGAGCAAAAAGTAAAAGAAAAAAAACAAGAGAATTAGCAGAAAAACCAAATGAATTTGGAGAAGATAGACAACCAACAGGGAAATATATATTAGTTCCAAGACACTCTTCGGAGAACAGAAAATATATTCCTATAGGTTTTTTTGAACCTTATTTTATAGTTAGTGATAGTTGTTTAGCCATTAATAGTGCAACACATTATGAATTTGGCATTTTAGAATCGACTATGCACATGACTTGGATAAAATATATTTGTGGAAGAATTAAAAGTGATTATAGATATTCAAATGAATTAGTTTATAATAATTTTCCATGGCCGGAAAAACCTATTGAGAAGAATGTTAAAAAAGTTAAGGAAAGAGCGGAGCTTGTTATAAAAATACGAGAAGAATATCCGGATTGTAGTTTGGCAGATTTATATGATCCGATCGCGATGCCAGTATCACTCGCAAAAGCACATAGAGAACTTGATAAAGCCGTTGATCTATGTTATAGACCACAGCCATTTAATGATGAGATGGGGAGAATAGAATATTTATTTGAATTATATAATAAGTATGTTTTTCCATTAACAGAAAGATAATCATAGGAGGATGAAATGACTAAAAAAAATGACAGAATGGTTTATCAAAAACCAGATAGAACTTGGGCAAACAAGCGATTGGGAGCCGGTAAAGCTTCTTCTGTTCATAGAACACAAAAAGAAGCTGAAGATGCAGCAAGAGAGATGTTAGGAAATAGTGGGGGCGGAGAGCTTATTACAAAAGGTAGAAATGGTAAGATTAGAAGTAAAGATACAATTAAACCCGGGAATGACCCTAATCCACCAAAAGATAAGGAACATTAAAAAAATTCAGGAGGAAAAGTGAAACATTACTACGTAAATAAAAATGCACAATCAACAGGAGAATATGAAGTGCACGAAGAAAGCTGTAATTATTTGCCTTCAAGTGATAATCGTAAATATTTAGGATATTTTTCTTCATGTCATGAAGCAATAAAAAAAGCTAAAGAAGATTTCTATGATGTAGATGGTTGTTATTATTGTTGCAATGAGTGTCATACGAGGTAAAAAGGAGGAAAAATGGCTTTACCACCTGAAAAAACAATTGGAGATGTAAAAGTTAAAATAAGAGAATCAGTTAATAATCCGAATGTAGGGAAAATTAAACAGGTAGAACTAAAATCAGGACCGAGAACATATAGGATTGCTACCCTAGTAGAAATAATAGACCCACAAAAAAATAAAGTACACCATTATTCACTTAAAATTGATAGCGTAGATAAGATAAAATCGGGATGGTTTTATAAAGAAAAGAAATCAGTTAGAATAGAAGGACAAATACCCAATGAAATACAGATACTATTCAAATTTTTAAAAGCACATTTAACTGGAAAATTGTCAGAAGCAAAATCTGATATAAATATTATTACATCCGAAGATTATCAAGAATTTGAAAAATTAAAAAATGTCATACCAAACATGAAATCTGCTGATCAAATGGAGATACTTAAGATCATTATACCACATCTAAAAAATTCTGAAGAATATCTTAAGGAATTAGTTGATGTATTCGATAATAGTACAGCAAATACAATAGAGAGTATAGAAGTAGCAGCTAAGTATGTTAAGCATAAACGTATTTATCAAGAATTAAAAAAACTGATAGAGAACAGTATATCCGAGGAGAAGGATTATCAGAATATTTTATCAAAAAATCCATGGGTTTTCGGAAGTGAGTATAGTGAACTACTTGAAAGACGTGTATGGACAAGAGATGATAAACTAGACTATATGCTTAGAAGAACAGTTGATAACTATCTTGAAATAGTCGAAATAAAGACACCAATTAAAGAATCATTGTTTATATATGATCAATCACATGATAGCTATCATCAATGCGCAAAGTTATCAAAAGTAATTGGACAAGTTATGAGATATATTACTGAAATTGAGAGAAGTAGAGATGTTATACTAAGTAAAGATAAATGCGACACACTAAAAATACGAGCAACAATAATCATTGGAAGAGATGGTAATGAAAAACAACAAGAAGCATTACATAATCTTAATACACATTTATATAGAATAGAAATTGTAACATTTGACCAGCTATTAAGAATTGCTAAGCGTGTGTTACAAATATATTATGATGATAAATCGAGGAAGATGGTTGATGAGGAAAATGATAAAGATATACCATTTTAAAAATAATATTTGAATAATTAAAGAAACACCACCCCCACAATATAACCGAATATATATTAATTATTAGATAAAAGCCGATAAGTCAAAAGACGGACCGGCTTTTTGATATTTGGGAGAGAAGATTACGCTGCCTGATTTACTTTTTTAATTATGCTGTCTGCTGTGGCTATGATTTTTGTGTATCTGACATCATAGCGGATTAAGGTGATATTATAAATCTTTCAGTGAAGTCCAGTCTTATTAGGTGTGGGCGTTCCTTAAAATATCCAAAATCCTCTGCACCAGGGTACGCTTCGTGTCTTTCCCTTTGAATAAAAATTCATTCTTTGCTTTTATAACGAATTAACCACTTCACCAATTTCTTGACAGCTAAATACGATCCTCTTCACACAATACGTAGATAAAAGATCATGAAAAATGAATGCTCTGAGAACATGGAAAAGAAAACTTATGAAAGCAAAAGCAAAATGAACCGTTCGATACTTGAATCGCAGTGAACGAAGAGAGTGTGATTCGAGGATTACGAAAGCGTTGGTAATTGTCATTCTCGCTTCATACTTCGCAACGAAGCAAGCCCGACATGGTATCTTTCCCTTTAAATAAGCTTCATCTTTTGTATTATCAATTGTTCAATAATTTACTAATTACCACATCACCATTTTTTTGACAGCTAAATATGTTTTCTCTTCACACAATACGTTGATGTGAGATCGTGAAAATGAATGCTCAGAGAGCATGGAAAAGAAAACTTAAGAAAGCAAAAGCAAAATGAACCGTTCGAGGAAATTGGACTCATACCATCATAGGATCGAGCTGGTCAGCTTAGGTGATAGAATTCCCAAATGCACTTTTACGATCCATTCCAGATTTTAAAGAACTATTAATTTTCAAAACAACTCTCTGCTGATCTCAATCGTGAACGAAGACATCGGCAGAGGACCTTTAAATATAATTGTAAAGGGACTCGATCTTCAAACAATACATTCCCTCTCGATCTACAACAATATCCTGACGATCAATAACATACAATTTCTCATTCATGAAGTCCTGAGGTATTGTTCGGAAGTATCCTTGGATGCAATGGATACTTCCAAATTTACTGATAATCTGGCATTTTTGCAAACTTCTCTAACCAAACCGTGTTCACCCAAACTTTTCTTTTACAGTTCCCGCCTACCAACACGTGGCAAACCCTTTATTCATGGGGTTTCAGGTTCAGATATTCCTAAAACGTGGTGCTATAGAAAATTCTTGCAGACCGTATCTCCCTATTGTATAGTCATTTAAGAATTCAAAGTGTTAAAGATGAGTCTAAATATTAAAAAATTTTAATAAAAATTAAACAATTTTAAGAAGAATTTAATGGTTATTTATATCAATTTAATTATCAGAAATTGTTTTCTTGATTGGGGAACAATGAGCATAAAGATGCACTATAAGTTGATGTGGGATTGAATTATTTGACAAATATTCTAAGTTTAAATCTATTATCCAACTTTAAAAATATAGTTTAAATTCAAAATGATAATAGGATTCATTATAATTGTTTTTGCTTTGTTTGAATCAATGGTAAGTTAGGAGATATCGTGAACAGATTAGTTGATTATTTCATCTCGTTAGTTGAAATTGACAGTGAATCTAAAGATGAAAAGAGGGTTGCTGAGAAGCTGGCAAACGATCTTTCTGAAATGGGTGCGGAAATTATCTTTGATAATGCACATCATGCGACACAGGGGAATGTAGGAAATCTTATTGCAAATTTCAAAGGAAAAGTCGATAAAGCACCTCTTCTACTCTGTGCTCATACCGATACTGTCAACCCAGGCAAGGGAATCAAACCTATCATCAAAGATGACCTCATCACATCTGACGGTTCGACAATTCTTGGGAGCGATGACAAATCCGGAATCGCGCAGATCGTTGAAGCCATAAGGCGCCTCGATGAAGAGGGTTACGAATATGCACCAATCCAGGTTTTGTTCACAATATCTGAAGAGATCGGCCTGCTTGGAGCGAAAAATCTGGATTATTCTCTTATAAAAGCCAAAGTCGGCTTTGCACTCGACTGTAATGGAGTTGGTTCGATAGTAACGCATGCACCCTCATTAAATGTATTTGAGATCACCATAACCGGTAAAGAAGCCCACTCAGGCGGGTCTCCAGAAAAAGGTATCAATGCAATTCAGGTTGCCGGAGAAGCTATTAGTAAGCTGAAACTTGGACGAATTGATTTTGAAACCACTGCTAATATCGGAAATATCAAAGGAGGTCTTGCTCATAATATTGTTCCGAAAGAGTGCTTTATCAGCGGGGAAGTTCGCAGTCATGATGAAGTAAAACTTGAAAAAGTTACCAATAAAATTGTTAAGACCTTTGAAGAAGTAGCTGCCAAATATGAGGTGAAGTTTGATTCAAAGGTGTTTCACGCATGTTCTAGCGCTCATGTAATTAATGATTTTTCCGCAATGAAGATCAAAGAAGATGAAGATATCATAAAAATTGCTAAACAAGCTGCAAGGAATATCGGAGTCGAGCCCAAGATCGAAACGGGCGGTGGTGGAAGTGATGCAAATGTGTTTTTTGCTCGCGGACTCGTGGTTCCTATCATAGGTACAGGCATGAATGATGTTCATTCCACACATGAAAATATCAAAATTCATGATCTTGAAAAAGTAACACAGTGGGTTATGGAAATCATAAAAGAATACACTAAAAAATAAATACTTCTCAAAGAAGGGAGTAAAAAATGAAAAAATACTTATTGGCACCAGGTCCTACCCCGGTTCCGGAAAAAATCCTGCAGGTTATGGCAGAACCAATGGTTCATCACAGAACACCTGCGTTCAAAGAAAAAGTAGGAAAAGCGATCGAAGGTTTGAAATACATATTTCAAACAAAAAATGATGTATTGATTTTTTCATCAAGCGGTTCAGGCGCAATGGAAGGAGCAATATCCAATGTGCTCAACCCAGGAGATAAAGCCATCATTATTCGCGGCGGAAAATTTGGTGAACGTTGGGGTGAGATCGCAGAAAAATTTGGCGTACAACCCCTGTATATCGATATTGAATGGGGCACTGCTGTCGATCCTGCTGATGTAGAAAAACTCCTAAAAGAAAATCCCGATGTAAAGGGTGTATATACGCAACTTACAGAAACTTCAACCTGTAGCGTGCAGCCGGTCAAAGAGCTTGGCGAGATCGTAAGCAAAACCGATACATTGCTCGTTATTGATGCAATTTCCGGACTTGGCGGACAGGAATTCTACATGGATGACTGGAAAGTAGATATCTGCGTTGCCGGTTCGCAGAAAGGGCTTATGCTTCCTCCTGGACACGCCTATGCAGCAGTGAGTGAGAAAGCATGGAAAGTTATCGATAAGTGTAAACAGCCAAATTATTACTTTGATTGGAAGAAATATCGTAAAAAATTGGCTGCTAATACCGATCCATTTACAGGTTCTGTGCTGCATGTAAAAGGTCTGCTTGTTGCAATTGACATGATCAAAGAGCGTGGACTTGAAAATATGTTCTATCAGTACAGAGTCCTTGGAAAAGCAGTCCGTGCAGCAGCAGAAGCACTCGGTTTGGAAGTCTATGCACATCCTTCCTGTGATGTGGCAACAGCAGTTAAAGTTCCTGAATCAGTGGATGGGCTTGCGCTGGTAAAGATACTTCGTGATAAATACGGATTCACCATTGCAGGTGGACAAGCTCCTATTAAAGGTAAGATATTCCGCATTGCCCACATGGGTTATATTGAGATGTTCGATATTATTTCAGTGCTATCTGCTCTTGAGATCGTGCTTCATGAACTCGGCTGGGAATTCAAATGGGGTGCAGGTCTGACTGCAGCTCAGGAAATTTTCGCAAAAGAATACAAATTCTAACTTGTAAAAATATTTCAAAGGCGGGTTCATTCCCGCCTTTCTTATTTTTCATGCTGGTAAAAATACGATCCGTTACAACTGATACAATTGCCGATGAAATCGGGATCCAGCCCGAAGATTCACTTCTTTCAATAAATGGTCATGCCATTCATGACGAACTCGATTACATATTTTATCAAGCTGATGAGAAGATAACTGTGAGGATTCAAAGGGGAGAAAAAACATTCACTCATTTCTTCGAGAAAGATATAGATGAGGATATTGGACTTGAATTATATCCAATGAAGGTTCGAAAGTGTGGCTGCAACTGCATTTTCTGCTTTGTTGACCAGATACATCCTGACGCACGACCATCGCTGAAAGTGAAAGACGATGACTTTCGGTTCTCATTCTTTCACGGGAATTTTATCACACTTTCAAATTTGACAGAGAAAGATTACCATAGGATCATCGAGCAGCATCTTTCACCTTTGTACATTTCCGTACATACCACAAATAATGAGCTGCGTAAAAGGATCATGCGTTATAGAAAAGAAATTTCAGTTATGGAAAAGCTTAGATTTCTCGCAGAAAATGGTATTACTTTGCATACTCAGATCGTGCTTATACCGGGCTGGAATGATGGCGTAGAATTTGAAAAATCCGTATTTGATCTCGCTTCTCTCTATCCTGCGGTGCAGTCAATCGGGATTGTGCCGGTTGGTTTAACGAAATTCAGAAAAGATTTGACTCGACTAAAAAAAGTAAGCAAATCGCAAGCAAAAGAAGTTATTATACAATCAAAAAAATGGAGAAGGCAGTTTCAGGAGAAATATGGTTCAGGTATTGTCTCACTTGCTGATGAGTTCTTTCTTCTTGCTGATGAGCCGATTCCAGCAGATGAGTATTATGAGGATTTTCCCCAGATTGAGAATGGTATCGGACTTGTTCGTGATTTTCTTGATAATTGGAAAGATTATTCCGATGAATTGCTCGAACAACACAGGAATAAAAAAGTGCTTTTTGTGACCGGAGTATTATTCTATCCTATTTTAAATGAATTGGTCGATGCACTCAATTCAAAAGAAAATCAGCAATGGAAAGTTATTCATGTTGAGAATGAATTTCTTGGTAAAAATGTGACAGTTGCCGGTTTGCTTGTAGGTCAGGATGTGATCAAGGCAATTCAAAAAGAAAACTATGATGTGCTTTTGCTTCCTGATGAGATGTTCAATGTGGAGGGGGTGACGTTGGATAATGTTAAAATGGAAAATTTAAAATTTAAAATTTAATCCCAAATAAAATCAGATAGGGAGAATCATTGAACTATAAAATAGTTTTCGCAAATCCTTCTTATTCAAAAGAAAAAATAGAAGCTATTATAGACAAATGCAAAGATATTAATGAACTTCAAAAATTGATAAATCAAAACCTTTTCACCTTTGACCGATTGGAATTACCTTGCGGGACATTACGCTTAGAGCATATACAAAAAGCTTTAAATATTGCGGATTATTTCGGAACTTCAGATGTCTTGCCGGATATTCCATTATTAAACAGACTTTATTACAAATCTCATCAGAAGGGAAATAATAAAGGAAAAGTCTATGATGCAGATAGCATTCGATATTTACGTGATACCTTTCATGATCTCGACTTGAGCGATGATGACTGGCAACGTGTGATCGAGAAATTAAGCATCGAAGAATTTATAAGCATAGACACGATCGCTGAAAGGACAGTGATCATCTGGAATTCGCTTCCATACATATCAACGACTAATTCCTGCACGGGTCATCGGGATGCACTACGCTATTTCTGTTTTTCAAATTTGCATTTTAGATTCGATCCCGAGCATATTTCCGTCTCACGCATCACTGATTTGATAAAATCTGCTTTTGATGATTTCAATTCCAATATTTTTAAAATAGATATAGAGAATTTTGATAACACATTAGGTATCTTATTTTTTCAGATCCCGCCCTCGGAGTGGATTGCCACAAATAACAAAAAGCCAGTGAAAACAATATGCGAAAGATGTTATAAACAGTTGAAAACTACTTTCAAGACGGACAATGATCTTGATGATTTCGAGCTTGGAAAAAGTGCGTCGGATGCCCGGGCTGCGGACTATATCCGTAAGAAAATGTATAAGTACTTTAATCGATTGAACACAAATTTTGAGATCGATGAGAATGAAGATGAATTTTATTGGGGTGTATTTCGTAAACGCTGTTTGGTTTTCGAGGAAAGCTACAAAAATTTTTATATTTCACATGAAGCGATTGAGAATATAAAGCATTTTTGGGAGCGTTGTGAAGAGCTTGGGAAAAGTATAAAAACATGGTATCGTAGCTCGAAGAAAAACTAGGAGTAATGAATAAAGATTGGAGGTTTGCATCATGAAAAAGAAGAATCAACAAACAGATAAGATCGACTGGTCGAAAGATGAGTATAGAAAGCACATTATTGAGGAGCGGAAGTTTTTATGGAGAGAGGATTCAGTCGAGTTGTATGCAAAGTGGATCGGTTTGAAATCCGGAATGACAGGCGTGGATGTGGGCTGCGGACTCGGTTATCTTGGCTGGACATTCTGGAAATATTTCGGCAAAGGAGGAAAATATATAGGCATCGACGTATCCGAAAAACTCATCTCCGAAGCAAAAGGAATCTCAAAAGATTGGGTAAAAGAGGGCTCTGCAGAATTCATGGTCGGTGATACTTATGCTTTACCTTTGCCGGATAATTCTGCTGATTTCGTAATGTGCCAGACCTTGCTGATGCATCTGGAGGAGCCGGTAAAAGCAATTGCCGAGATGAAGCGTGTGGTCAAACCCGGCGGCATTGTGATCTGTATGGAACCGGATAATCTTTCAAATTCTATGAGGGTTAGTTACAATTCCGTTCATCAGTTTTCTATGGAAGAACTCCTTTTGATTCATAAGGTGCAGTACTGTTGGGTCGAGGGCAGGAAAAAGCTCGGAGAAGGAGATTGGGGTATCGGTTCGAAATTGCCGAAATTGATGAGCGATGCAGGACTGAAGAATATCGATATTCGTAATAATGATATCGTGAAGTTTATACTGCCATCTTACGAAACACCCGAACAAAAAGATATGTCAAAAAAAATTAAAGGATACTGCAAGAAACCATTTAACAGAAAAGCGATCAGAGAATCAGTCGAGGAGAAGGTCTTAGCAGGTGGGGGATCAAAGTATCTTTTACGAAAATATTATAATTTTCTTAAGGATCAAAAACAACAAATTTCTTCCAAAATTTTGCAGGAGTTAAAAAAGAAACATTATTATGCTTTTTGGGGAAGTTCTTTCTTTTATATTTGTATTGGAAGGAAAAGAAAAATTGAAGAAACTGATAGAAATCCTAAACCCTAATTCCTAAATACTTAACAAATTCAAAGCTCAAATTCTCAAAATTAAAAAGCGAAATTTTAATTATGGAGTAAATCCTGGGATGGCTCTATTAAATCAGGATAATTATTAGCCGGTGAATTTACATCCATTGAGACCTCATAATAATCGAGATCATGTTCCTGGTAGGGAATGAGCAACTGTTTCAATGTATTTGTATCACTATTCTTGAACCACAAAGCGAAGTTTTCTTTCGGAAGAATGACAGGCATTCGAGGGTGGATAGTTTTCAGACTTTTAATCGCATCTATAGTAATTATGCTGCACGAAGTAATCTTCTCGCCATCTTGAGATTTCCAATTATCATAAATACCTGCAAAGCAAAATGGCTTGTTGTCCTTCAAATGAATGAAATAGGGGAATTTGTTAGATCCGCGTTTCTGCCATTCATAAAAGCCGTTTGCAACTATAAGGCATCTTCTTTTCTGAAATGAGTATTTAAAACTCGGTTTTTCATCGAGTGTTTCTGCGCGTGCATTGATGAGTTTGGAACCAATTGAAATATCCTTTGCCCAAAAGGGGATCAATCCCCATCGCATGGCAGTGAGTATTGAGCTTCCATTTTCTATGATGACAGCAACATCTTGAGTGGGTGCGATATTATAGCTTGGACCGAGTTCGATCTCAATTTGATCGAGATTAAATATTTCCATTATCTCTTTTGCAGTATTTATTCGAGCAAATCTTCCACACATTGTTACTCCTTTTCGTCATCTGTTTTCACCACGAGGATCTGGTCCCATTGCGTGGTGAAATGAGGGGATTTGTGCATACGCTTCATCATCCATGGTTTCTTGATACCTGTAGCTGCGTAGTGCAGTGTATTGCTTCCCCATTTCTCATTGATGTTGTCTATGATATGTGTCAGTTTTCGGTTTCTGCTGTGGAAATAGGATTCTGTGAAAAGATTGAGCTGGTACTTACCCTGCTCAACAATTCCGCTAAGCATCACGCCGGCTTTTTTGTAGCGGTACCCTTCTCTGAATATTTTTTTTAGATTTTCATGAGCGTGGGAAATGAATTCCGCAGTACTATCTGTAGCTTCCGGCAGTTCAAACATATAAGCATTTGAATATTGAGGTTCCTTTGGCCTGAACCGATTTGTCGCCACAAAGACTTGAATCAAAGAGGCAAGGCATTTCTGTTTTCTGAGTTTTTCAGCAGCAGTTGTTACATATGTCGCCACCGCCTCCTCCAGTTCTTCAAGAGTCTCAACAGGTCGTCCAAAAGAGCATGAGCTTACGATCTCTTTTTTGTGTGGAGTAACTTCTTCAAGATTGATAGAGGGAGTTCCACGAAGTTCAAAAACTGTGGCAAGTCCCATGACCGTCATATTCTTTTTCACCCATTTATCAGGTGCATATTTCAGATCGTAGGCGGTGTGAAAATTATTACGTTTAAGCAATTTTTCGTATTGCCAGCCCACTCCCCAGATGTCTGATACATCTACCTGTTTCAGGAATTCATCTATCTCATGTTCGCTGAAGGATGTGATGTCGAGCACACCTTTATACTTCTTGTTTTTCTTTGCAAAACGGTTTGCGACTTTTGCCAGTGTTTTCGTTTCTGCAATACCAATTGAGACAGGAATCCCTGTCCAGTTTGTAACTGTGTTTTTGATTCTCCAACCATATTCAGTCAGGTCTCGATCTGCAAAACCTGTCAGATCAAGAAAAGCTTCATCGATTGAGTAGATTTCCAGATCAGGACTGAATTGCTCTAAGGTTTGCATCACACGATGCGACATGTCGCCATAGAGGGTATAGTTGGATGAGAATACATAGATGTTATGTTTCTTAATAAGATGCTCTGCTTCGAAAACCGGTTTTCCAAAAGGCATACACAAAGCTTTAGCTTCGTTAGAGCGAGCAACTACACAACCGTCATTATTTGAAAGCACGATGATGGGTTTGCCCTCAAGCTCAGGTCTGAATAAACGCTCGCAGGAAGCGTAGAAATTATTGCAATCAACAAGGGCGACGATGTTTTTCATATAAGAATAGAACACTCAAGAATAGCACGCAGATTAACACAGATTGAGCAGATTTGCGCAGATGAATATTTAGTATATATTTTCTTTTTCATTTTATGAGTTTACTATAAAAACCCTTGAAATATAATTGAGTAATTACTTTACACATAATTACCAACAGACATTAGTGTGTTCATAGAAGTAATAATTATTAAGGAAATAATTATGTTTAAAACTA
>Ga0268279_1000852_pt1 | contig 18422 bp, 21 predicted proteins | sample saktaG_6_FD_190142 | JGI IMG/M metagenome (GOLD analysis project Ga0268279, IMG submission 190142) | Saline water microbial communities from Sakinaw Lake, British Columbia, Canada - sak_2010_1_5_80m | ecosystem: Environmental > Aquatic > Non-marine Saline and Alkaline > Saline ...
ACAAATTGCGGCATTTGCGCTATTTGATGGAAAGAGTCGCGCTGGATCCGATTTCGCCAAAAATGATTAAAGTTAACGGCAAAGATATTATGGAAGTTTTGGGGGTTTCTTCCGGGCCCAAGATTGGTCAAATTCTTGACATTTTACTGGGCCAGATATTGAATGATCCAAGCGCGAACAATCAAGATTGGTTGCTGGCCGAAACCAAACGGTTGGGTGCTCTTGGCGATTCTGATTTGGCGCGTCTTGCCGTGGAGGCGAAAAATCAAAGGAACCAGATTGAAATTAAACGCGACCAGATGACCAAGAAGAAGTATTGGGTGGTGTGATTTGCTATTTTCCCGTTCCCGCTTTTTGCAAAGCGCATAATTTTCTGCTGAAAATTTGCTTTCACTTGGCCGTCGCCTGCGCGGCATTGCAAAAAGCGGGAACGGGAAAATGCTTGATTGTTTGAATAATTTGAGGTAGGATGAAGCCGCGTTGGTTGCCAAAAAAAACGGGGAGGAGTATGCCGGTAGTACGTACGATTCGGGTTCGTGCAGACAGGGTTCGATTCCCTGCTCCCCGACAAATTTGGGCAAAACCAGCCAGCCGGTGCGACAGACTTCCGCGCCGGAGGCGCACAGTGGATCCCTGCTTTCCGACTAAAAAATAAAACGAACATTTATAATGTCCGTTTTATTTTTTAGCATCGCTCCTATTCTTCGGGTAATAATTTTTGACCGGTCTGTTCTTCGTAATTTTTTAATTCTTCTTCAATTTCCGGCGCGTAATCAATTATTGATTTGGCGGTAAAAATAATAAAAAACATTGCCAACGCGAAAATTATTTTCACGATATTTTTTTGTGTAACCGATGGCAAGACGTTGAGGTTGTTTCCCCGTTTTATTTTTTTTAGATTTTCAAAAATCAAAAAATGGAATGTTATAAAAAATGGAAAGATTAAAAGAAGCGCGATCAAGTAAGCAATTTTTCCGCCGGGTAAATTTTCCAGCAACTGTAAAAACAAAGCCATAATTAAGAACAAACTTATTTCCATTGACAGCGACAGGAAAACTTTCAAAAAATATCCCTTCACATACGCGGCGCTTTTGGCTAACGCTGAAAATCCCTTTTCATTTTCAATCACCGCTATGTATCCGGCAAACGAAAACCAGACAAAAAACAAAATTGCCGGAAAGAAAAAAAAGAATGAGCCGGCAAGAATAATTGGCATTAGAATTATGGCCACCCACAAATACGGTAAAGCAAAAACCCGTGCTTGCCGCAATGATTGTCTAATGCTGGCGGAGGCTTCTCTGTCTTTCAAAATTTGGATGATTGCCGCTTGCGGCCATGATGTTCCCGCTAAAAAAGAAACGATTATGATCAATGGCGCCGCCAACAGCCATAACCGCGGGGAAACAAAGGCTGTCGTGACGCCGAAAAATTGTATCAAGGCGATTGTTCCGGCTATGATTAACACACTAGCCAAGTAAGAAATAGAAACTAAAAACAATAAGGCTTTCCATTTGTTTTTATAGATTGCCAGCGATTCTCCAGCTAGCGCGATGAGCCCGGGCAGCTGCGACTTGATGATTGTTTTTTCCATAATGTTGCGATTGATTGCAGTGGTTATTATTAATTAATGATAGACAACATTTTCAAATTTGCAAGATTGCATAAATTTGTCTTTGACGAAGTTATGCAAGACAAACGCGCCATCGGTGAATCGGTGGCAAATTTTTTTGCAAATTTTTTTATATCTATTACAATGGAACCAAGCTGTTAAGCTAAATTAAACAATAAATATGACAATGCAAATTCCCCATGGTGCCGGACGGCCTCATGAAGAAAGCGATGATTATGTTTTGACGCTTTATGAAGTGCGCGAATTATTGGGCAAAAGCACGCGCACGCTTTCCCGTTATGTGCAAAAACATATTTTGCATCCGCGTTCGGTGAAGAGCTGTCAAGGCACTTTGGAGTACCGTTTCAGCCGGCGCGAAGTTTATGATTTGCGAGAGAGCGAAAAAAACCTTCGGCCATATCTTTTCGGCGCCGCCGGCGAGACCAGCGAATTGCCCAATTACGCTCAGGCAAATTTTGCGACTTACAATTGTCCGCCCTCGCTGGTTCAATCCCCTCAAGCTCCATATCTGGTACCCGGAGTTTCTTTTCCTCTTGGCCAAAATCAATTTCCTCAAACCGCTCCTCAAAATTTTTATCCCGCGCCTGCGGTGCAAAATTTTGATCCGCGGATTTTGGAAATGCCCGACAGGGAAAAACGGCCCAAGGCCGAATCGCGAAAGCGAGAAAATTTAAAACCTGAGAAAGAACCGGTTAAAGAGCAAGTGAAAGAACATCAAAACCGCGCCGATGGTGAAATTATTTCATTACTTAAAGAAACCACCGAAATGTTGCGCGGCCAATTGAAAACCAAAGATGATCAAATAAAAAACTTGGATGATAAAATCGGCCAATTAATTGAAAGAAATCGTGAAACCAATATCTTGCTCAAAGGACTGCAAGACAAGATAATGTTGCTGGAGCAGCCCAAAAACAAGCGCGAGAATCGCGATCGCGCGGAAACGAAAATTGCCGGTGCGGTATCTGCCGCGAATAAAGAGTTCCAGGAAGATCAGATATTGCAAAGGGGGTCAGAGGTGCCGGCGCAACCTTCGCGTTCGGAAGTTGAGAACACGGCAAGTTGCGCGTTGCCGGTTCCTCCGGTTCGGCCTGTTTCTGATAAAAACAATTCTAAAAAGCAAGATAATTCGGGGGGGAAGGGGCTGTTCGGAAAGTTTTTTGGTTAGGATGGAATAACTGCTGAACTTATTCTACCGCGCTGGAACAGCGTCGCTTCTTATTCTAAATGTATTTATTGCGTATGAAATCTTTTATACTTGCGGCATTGCCGCCCAAAATCAATTATGAACCGCTTATTCGCGTGATGGGCGAGGCACATCGCGCGATTGGAGAACTTAATGGTTTGTTGCGCAAAAACATCTTAAGCCCTGAATTGCTAGCCGCTCCTTTGTTGACCAAAGAGGCGGTTTTGAGCTCTCGTATTGAGGGCACGCAGGCAACTTTGGAGGATGTTTTTGAATATGAAGCGCAAGGCAAGACATCGCAAACCGATTCCAAAGACCGAGATATTACCGAGATTATTAATTATCGTCGGGCGATGAATTTTGCGATGGAAGAATTAAAAACAAAAACAATCAGCCAAGCATTTATTAAAAAGATTCATTATTTGCTTTTGGACTCAAGCCGCGGGGCGCATAAAGATCGCGGGAATTTTCGTAACAGCGGCGTGTATATTGGAATGCCGGGCGCGCCGATTGAAGAAGCCAGCTATGTGCCGCCCGCGCCGGAAAATTTGTCGGCGTTGTTGTGTGATTGGGAGAGATATATTAACTCAAACGAAGAAAAAGATTTGCTGGCGCAAGTTGCTATTGCTCATTATCAATTGGAAGCGATTCATCCGTTTCGCGATGGCAATGGTCGCGTGGGGCGGCTGTTGATCCCGCTGTTCTTGTATCAGCGCGATTTGCTGTCCTCGCCGTTGTTGTACATCAGCGAATATTTTGAAAAAAACCGCCGCGACTATTATGATTATCTGCGCGGCGTAACCGAAAGCGGGGATTGGGTTCCATGGTTGAAATTCTTTTTGTTGGCGCTGATCAGCCAATCGCTGAAAACTCAAAGCGCAATCGCTAAAATTTTGGAATTAAACGCTCGCTTGAAAAAAGAAATTGTTGTTGCCAATTCGGTGCACGCGCCGGATCTTTTGGACTTCATTTTTTCATCGCCGATGGTGTCGTTTGTTAAAATCAAGGACAAGTTGAAAACCAAAAATCCGCAGACGATCTACAATCTTTTGGAAAAGTTTGTCAAAATGGGCATTCTTGCCGAAGAGCCCGGCCGCCAGCGCAACCGCGTGTTCGTGTTCAAAGAACTCCTGGAAATTTTGAAGTAAAGCTGTCATTGTTTTAGATAATTTGTTGAATATAAAAATATGGAAAATATAAAAAAGATCTTTTAAAAGAGCGCAAAGCGACCAGACGGACGGCTTGTCTGTCGCGCTGCGGATGAAGATATTTTCAAGAAATTAAAGGATTGTGAAACAAAAGAGTCTCTTATCGCTTGGGGCGCGGATTTTCCGGATATGGCAATACAAGCAAAATGCTACATTACCAATGGCAATAAAAAAGCCAAATTGTGGCTTGAAAGTATCGGTGATGTTTTCAAGACTGATTCGGCAAAAGATCTTTTTGCGGCAATTAAAGATGCCGATATTGAAGACTGGTGGATGGAGCTGGAATCCATAAAGAAAAAATTTGATTAATTGCGGGCGAAAACAAAAAAACCGCTGATGCGGTTTTTTTGTTTGGTTTTTAGAGTGGCCCCAACGGGAATCGAACCCGTATTTCCGCCTTGAAAGGGCAGCGTCCTGACCATTAGACGATGGGGCCGCGCGACAGGAGTATATTAGCAGAAAGTTTGCCAAAAGTAAATCTTGGAGGTATGTTAGTATTGATTGGTGTTGCTTTAAAGTTTATGGAGATTGATTATTTGAACTTGTCGCGCGCCGATGATTTGCGCGGCGCGCCGAAGGCGGGTTATCGGTTTTTGGAAATTCTGCCCGGGGTGTTCGCCTGGGCGACTTTGTTTTTTGGATTTGCTTTATCGTGGCATTGGCCCTTGGCGGTGGCGGTTTTTATTATTGCGTTTGATCTTTATTGGCTGTTTCGTGTTTTGTATTTGGCGGCGCACCAAATCGCCAGTTACAAAAAAATGCAAAAACATATAAAAATTGATTGGCATAAGCGTCTTGAAAAAGAAAACGGAAACAATTGGCAAGACATTTATCATTTGGTGGTTTTGCCGTTTGCCGGCGAGAGCGGGGAAGTGGTGAGGGCCACTTTGGATTCGCTGGTAAAATCCGACTATCCCAAAAAAAATCTAATCGTGCTTTTGGCCGCTGAAGATATTCCCATAGCGCGCCAAATTTTAAAAAGTGTTGAAGGGGAGTATCATGATAAATTTTTTGCTTTGTGGGCGTCAATTCATCCAAGAGGAGTGGTTGGTGATTTGCAGGGGAAAGGCGCTAATGTTAATTGGGCGGTGAATATGGTTCGCGATAAATTTTTGCCGGAGCTGGACATTGCCCCGGAAAACATAATTGTGTCTCTTTTTGACATTGACACCAAACCTCATTCCGGTTATTTTTCTTGCTTGGCGTGGCATTATCTAAACGAAGATAATTGTTTGCGTAAAAGCTATCAACCGATTCCGGTTTACAACAATAACATTTGGGAGGCGCCTTTGGTGAGCCGCATCATTGCCACTTCGTCCACTTTTTGGGAAATGATGCAACAGGAGCGGCCCGAGCAGCTGGTGACATTTTCCAGCCATTCAATGCCATTGGTTGCGCTTTTGGAGGTGGGCTATCCTTATAATGTGGTTTCTGACGACTCGCGTATTTTTTGGCGGGCGTATTTCCATTATCACGGGGGTTACAAAGCGGTGCCGTTGTATTATCCGGTGTCAATGGACGCGGTGCTGGGAAAAACAACTTTTCGCACGATGATCAATCAATACAAACAACAGAGAAGGTGGTCATGGGGAGTGGAGAATCTTCCTTATGTTTTTTTCAATTTGTTTTTGAACCCTGCCAGCGCCAAGATAAAATTGCGCGAAAAAATATTCCACGTGGTCACGATGGTTGAAGGTTTTTGGTCATGGGCCACCGCCGCGCTTCTTACCTTTGGCTTGGGGTGGTTGCCGCTACTTCTTGGCGGCAGGGCTTTTAACGCGACCTTGCTTTCCTACAATCTGCCGCGGCTCACTTCCATCATTATGACGATGGCGATGATAGGTATGGTGATATCGGCGGTTGTGAGTATGTTGCTTTTGCCGCCACGTCCGAAAAACTACGGATGGGGAAGGCACGCTTCAATGTTTTTGCAGTGGTTGTTTTTGCCCGCGACTTTGATAATCTTTGGCGCGTTTCCGGCGTTGGAATCCCAAACCCGCCTGATCATCAACAAGCCCCTCGGCTTTTGGATCACGGAGAAAGGGGATAAGGGCAAAAAATAGGGTTGATATCGGGGTGATATTATAATTAACCCGATAATTATTAATCTTGACATCAAGATTTATCGGGTTAATTTGTAATCATAACTTTTAAAAACTATGGAAATTGAAACAAAAATTGAAAATCCGGCGGTTCAAAAAAGATTGGATGATTTGGAATCCGACGTTCCGAAATTAGTTAAGGAAGCGGTGAACAATTTGGCGCGCCAAGATAAGAACAAGCAATTGAAAACCGCGTTGCGCGAAATTGTTGAAAATTTTCGGGTTTGCGAATCGCTGGCCGCGATTTGGGCGATCGTGATTTTGGGAATTATGCGCGACAAAGACGCGGTTCCATATTTGCTTGACGTTTTTGACAGCGATGAGGACTTCACGCAAGAGGCGGCTGATGATGCATTGGTATTGATAGAAAGGGCGCGCCCAGGTTCGGTTGTTCCTGTTGCGATTGAGTTTATTGAGCGCAGGATTGACAATGACCCGTGGAACGCAAAAATCTTTGCCGTGAGCGTATTGGGCGAATTTACAGACCAAATTCCGGTTAAAAATTTTTTGATAAAATTGTTTGAAAAAGATAAAGATATTCAAGATTTTATCGGCAGTATTTTGGTTAACAGCAAAGATAAAAGAATTTTGGAACTTTTCAAAAGATCGTTGGTTTTTAGCGCGCAAGCGGGTGAGAGTGATTTTGCGACAAACGAAATGAAATGGCACTATCATTATTTGGCCGATGGTATCAGTTATGCGGAAAAATATCCCGATAACAAATCGTGGAAAAAAAATTGGGAGCAAAGATGGGACCATTTGCTAAAAAAAAATGCCGAAGGGGGCAACGAAGAGGGAAGCGGCGATGAAATTGATATGGAAAAAATGAAAGAAGAATTGAAGGAAATGGAGCGCAAATTCAAGGGCAGTGAATTGGACAGGAAGCTCCAAAAAGAGCGGGCCGAGCGCGACGCGCAGGAGATTGAGCCGTTTTGTTTGGCAAAATGGCTTGAAATCCGCCAACGATCGGATTTTGAAAATGAATTTCAACGAGTGCTGGATTTGATCGGCGCGGGTGATATTTGGCAAGTGGAAGATATTCAAAAAGCAATGAACGAAAGTTCGTCGTCCGGCCCGATAATGAAAATGGTTTCCGAAAAAATAAATTTTCCGAACGAAAAATCCCTCACCGCGTTTTTTGAATACGCCAACCAGCTCTGGAACAACACCCCCCGCGAAGAGTTATCCGGCCTCACCCCCGCGGAAAAAATGGAAACCTATTTATTGTCGCAAGAGTGATTTTAAAAAACGATAAACTATTCCGATATTCTGCAGAATACCAGAATAGTTTGGTGGATGTGGTCCAAGATTAAGGAAAATTTTGGTTTTGTGGCGTTTGTTTTTTGTATTTGTAGCGGCGGCCTTTATGGCCGCCCTTTGAAATAGGAATGCGTGACCACAAGGGTTGCCCCTGCTGAGCGTAGCGTTGACTTTTGGCGGCTGGGGGGGGTATTACAAAGGAAGATTCAAAATTAAAAATGAAAAATTTTGGATTTTATTTATAATTGCCAAAAATCAAAACCATAAGATTTTTGGAAATAATATGGAAATTTTAGGAAAAGAAGTTCCCAGACAAATTTATCATGAATCTGGCTGGATTGACCCGGAAAAAACAAAAGAAATGTTCGATTTATTTAGGCAAGCGAATGAAGTAGCGGATAGAATTCAAGAAAATCAAGTGGCTTGGTCGGCAGCAGAAGGAGAAGAAAAAGATGAATTATTTAAAAAGGCACAAAAATTGGGAGCAGAATTTAGTAATTTGTTAAAAAAAATAGATAAAGCAGAGGTACAAAATACGCCATTAGTTAACAGGGTCAAAAATGCTATCTGATTTCAAAATATAAGCAATTTATTATAAAACTCGCGGAATTAATTCCGCGAGTTTTGTTTTTCCATTTTCTATTCCAGGTGGGTGTGTTCGCGGAAATGGGTGATGCGGGCGGCCAGTTGCGGGTGGCGCGAAAGGTCGGGGTCGTTTTGCAAAATGCCCTTGGCCGCGGCGCGGGATTTTTCCACCAAAAACACATCGGCAAGCGACGACATGGCAAGATCGGGCGCGCCCCATTGTGCCGAGCCGAACACTTCTCCCGGGCCGCGGATTTCCAAATCTTTTTCGGCCAATTCAAACCCGCTGTTGAATTTGAGCATGGCGGAGAGCCGCCGCGTGGGGTAGTCGGAAAACAACAAACAATACGATTGGTGTTCGCCTCTGCCCACCCGGCCGCGGAATTGGTGCAATTGCGCCAGTCCGAATTTGTGGCTGCCTTCAATGGCCATAATTGACGCGTTGGGAATATCAATGCCCACTTCAATCACCGAAGTGGAAACCAAAACATCAATTTCACCGGCTTTCATTTTCGTCATAATCTCTTTTTTTTCCGCGGCTTTCATCCTGCCGTGCATCATTTCCACCCGCATTTCGGGGAATATTTCTTTTGATAATTTTTCATATTCAACTTTCACGGCTTTCACGGCGTTTGCTCCCGACCAGTCGGCTTTGGGGTCAAACAAAATTCCATCGCGCTTGATTTCAGTTTGCCCTTCTTCAGGATCAATGCGCGGGCAGACCACAAATGCCTGTCGTCCATTTTTTATTTCCTTGCGGATGAATTCATAGGCGTTTGTTCGCTCATTGGGCAAAATTATTTTGGTTTCTATTTTTTTACGGCCGGAGGGCATTTGGTCAATTAACGCCAGATCCAGATCTCCGTAGACCGTGAGTGCCAAGGTGCGGGGGATGGGGGTGGCGGTCATTGACAACAAATGAGGCCAAGGCGTGTTTTGGCGGATGGCCAGATTGTTTTTGGACAATGACGCGCGCTGGTCAATGCCGAAACGATGTTGTTCGTCCAGAACAACCAGCCCCAATTTTTTGAATTCAATGCCTTTTTGAATCAACGCATTAGTGCCGATTAAGATTTGCGTTTCGCCGTTCTTGGCGAATTCGGCCATCGTTTTTTTGTTTGTCGCGCCGTAACCGGACGAAGCACAATGTTTGGCGCACAGCAAGCCGATTTCAATTCCAAAAGGCGCCAGCGTTTTTGTGAAGCTTGCGTAATGTTGTTGCGCCAGAATTTCCGTGGGCACCATTATCGCGGTTTGCAGTCCCGCTTTGGCCGCGTTTAAAGCGGCGATCATTGCCACGACAGTTTTTCCCGAACCCACGTCGCCCTGAAGCAGGCGGTTCATTGGCCGCGGTTTTTCCATATCTTTCAGTATCTGGTAGGCCGTTTTGCGCTGGGCTGGTGTGAGTTTAAATGGTAATGATTTAACGAATTTTTTGATTAAATTCGCGTCAAGCGGAACAGGAAGCGATTTTTCGCGGCGCAGGCGCACCCGTTGGCGCAAAACTGCCAGCTGGATAAAAAACAATTCTTCAAAAGCGAATCTTTTACGCGCCGCGGATGCCATCTTGTCGGAATCCGGAAAATGAATTTGTTGCACGGCTTGCGCCCAGGGTATGAATTCATAGGATGCTAAAATATTTTCCGGCAGGGGATCGGCAACTTCGCCGCAGTTTTTTAGCAGAGGCTTGATAATGTAACGTAGCCAGCGGCTGGTGACGCCGGCGGTTTCCGGGTAAATTGGTACCAGGCGGCCGGTGTGGGTGTGGTCGTCTTCGCCATCAGACTGGTCGCGCAATTTTTCATACATCGGATTGGACAAATATTTGGCGCCTTTTTTGTCAACTAATTTTCCGGCAAGGCAAACGATGGCGCCTTTTTTGAATGTTGATGCCAAATAGGGCTGGTTGAACCACACTGCTTTCACTTTTCCGGTATCATCTTTGACAAATGCTTCAATTATAATCATGTGGCGCTTCCATATTTTGATGATTTTTATACTTTCCACCGCGCCCTGGATACAGGCGGTTTTATCAACTTCCAGATCGGCAATGTTTGTTCTTGATGAAAAATCTTGGTAGCGGCTGGGAAAGTGGTAAAGCAAGTCGCGCATTGTCAAAATTCCCAGATTTTTCAATCGGGTTTTGTATGCTGATGAAATCCGTGTGAATTTTTCAATGGAGACTTCCAAATCCACGATATATACAAATCTTAAATTCTAAATTCTAAACCCTAAACAAAACCAAATATCAAAATCCAAATTTTAAAACTAAATACTTTTTGCGTGTTTTGTTTTAATTTTTGAATTTATTTGGGGTTATAGGATTTAGTGCTTAGGATTTTTTATAGGGGCTATGTTATAATGAATAGCACAAAAACAAACTAACTTAAATAATCAACAACAATAAGGTATAAAAGCAAAAATCCACTTTACGCTTTTTGCTTTTAACTTTTAGTTTTAAACATATGGCGCAGAACAATCAAGAAATTAACGCGTTATCAATTATCGTGGCGCTGATTATCGGCGCAGTCGCGCTGGCCGGTCCGGTGATCCAAGTTATGGGGTTGATAGGGATCGTTGCGATTGTCGCGGGGCTGATTTTGCTGATTTTGCTAATCGGCTTGCGAGTGATTGACCAATACGAGCGGGGAGTGGTGCTCACTTTGGGGCAATATTCGGGCACGCGCGGCCCGGGACTCACGTGGGTTCTGGTAGGCATTCAGCGTATGATCAAAGTTGATATGCGCATCACCACCACCGATATTCCTTCGCAGGAAGTGATTACCCGCGACAACGTGCCGGTGGGTATCAACGCGGTTGTCTATTTTCAGGTGGGCTCCGCGGAGAAAGCGATATTGAATATCAAGGACTACACTCTGGCTGTTGCGCAATACGCGCAGGCGGCCTTGCGCGATGTGATTGGCGGCATTGAACTGGATTCACTTTTGAGCGAACGGGAAAAAACCGCCGATGAGATTAAAAAGATCGTTGATATGGCCACGGATGACTGGGGGATCAATGTTACCGACATCAAGATCCAGGACATTGAATTGCCCGCGGATATGAAACGCGTAATGGCCAAGCAAGCCGAATCCGAACGCGAACGGCGCGCCATTATCATCCGCGCCGAAGGTGAATTTCAGGCATCAACCCGATTGGCCGAAGCCGCGAAGATGCTCACCGACACCCCCGGAGGTCTTTCTATGCGCACTTTGCAAACCATTGAAAAAATTAATCCCGATCCGTCCAAGACGGTGATTTTCGCCTTGCCGGTGGAAATAATGGAAGGCTTCAAAAAACTCGCCGGCAAATAATTAAAAATTAATGCCTATGTTATCTAAAATGAAAATTGCCAAAGTTGTATTATCAGCGTTTTTTGTTTTTGCCACGGTTGCATTACCGGCAAAGCCGGTTTTTGCGCAAGATGCCGGCAGGGTTGCTTTGCTGGCGCAGATTGAGGCGGTCAAGCGCCAAATTATTCTTTTGCAGATACAATGGATCCAATTGAGAATATTTGAACTTCAACAACAGCTTTCGCAAATTGATTTTAGCGGACAGAGCCAGACAACCCAGGAAACTTCTTTTATAGATGTCATTTATCCTGTTGGCGGAGAAAAAATGGAAAATCGCCACAGCTATTATATTCTTTGGGAAGCGCGGGGGATGGACAACGTTTCCATTGAATTGAAATCCCCGGAAAATGCGGTCATTATTGCCAATAATGTTGACGCGGATAGCGGCCGGTATTATTGGAATGTTGGCAATATCTCCGGCAATAAATATCGGATCCGGATTTTTGACGCGGACAATTCAAGTTTTGGCGATCAAACCGGCGAGTTTTTGATTTTTGACAATTCCGAGGGCAATCGGTGCTCCGACGGCACGCTGGCAGGGGAATGTTCCGATGACAGGCCGATGCTTTGCTTTGACACCGAAATCGGTTTAGTGAATGCGTGTCATTCATGCGGTTGCCCTTCGGGACAATATTGCGGTTCAGATTCAAAATGCCGCTAAAGTTAATTGTCGGAAATATCAAAAAAGTAGAAGTTTGCAGGAGTGATTTTTAGCGCCAAAATTGCTGAAAAAAGTTTTCAACAAAATTCAAATTTTCTTGCCAAAAAAGCTTGACATTTGAGAACCAAAAAGGCTATAATTTCGCCATAAAGGTCTTTAAGCGCGCTTAAAAATTAATGTCAAAAATTTGATTTCAGGATTAAATTTTTGTAACAAAACAATGTTTAAATTTGACGACGGAGACGAAGAAACCAAAGGAACCGAAGAAACCAAAGAAGCTGAATAACATCAGGCAGTATTCTAAAAAAATGAAGCGGACCCTAAAAGGGGTCTGTTTTCATTTTGCTTTGATTTTGCTAAATTTAAACTGTTGCCGAAATTATATGAAATTATTTTTAACTTCCGCGGGGATTACACCCGAAATCACTGATGAATTTTTGAAATTGCTGGCCAAATTATCAAAAGATTGCCGGATGGTTTTTGTGCCCACGGTACCAGCGCCAAGGAAATGATCCGCGAAATTATTAAATTGTATAAAAATTAAAACATATGGATATAATCAAACCGAAAAAATTGAAAATTGGCGATACAATCGGCATTGTTTCGCCTTCGGGGTATATTGCACCCGAATTAAAGCCGCAGTTTGATAATGGCGTAAAATTTCTTGAGAGTTTGGGGCTACGCGTGAAGATCGCCAAAAATGTTTTTAAAAGATATTATTATTCCGCGGGAACGGTTAATGAGCGCGTCAGCGATCTCCATGAAATGTTTGCGGACCCTGAAGTAGGCGCGATCATCCAGTCGCAAGGCGGCGAAACCGCTAACGAGTTACTGGATCATTTGAATTGGGAATTGATAAAAAACAATCCCAAGATATTCGGAGGCATGAGCGATGGCACTACGCTGTTGCTGTCGATATTTGCTAAAACCGGTATTATAACTTTGCATGGTCCGGATCTGTTGTGGTGGTATCAATGATTATGAAACCGAAAGTTTAAAGCAATCCTTATTCGGCGGAAAAGCGTTTAAAGTGTTGCCCGATTCCAAGCATGAAGTTTCTCAAGAGTCGTCAAATTCATCAAAGTTGTGGAAATACTGGAGAGAGGGGGAAGCGAAGGGCGTATTATTGGGCGGAAATCTTTCAATTATCCAAACGCTACAAAGCACGGAATTTGAACCGTTGCTTCAGGATTCAATATTGTTTTTAGAAGGCTATTGTAATAATGTGGAAAATTTGGTGCGTCGTTTCACGGCTTTGCGTCAAACAGGGGTATTCAAAAAAATAAAAGGCATTGTTTTGGGATATTTTTTTGGTAATAAATTGTCGGATTCATTGAGCAATCGCCCTGTTGGCGAAGTGATGCTTGAGGTATCCGCCGATTATGATTTTCCTATTTTGGAAATCGGTGAAATTGGCCACAATACTCCGAATTGTAACCTGCCGGTTGGCGCAATGGCGCGCTTGGATGCCGGAAAATTAGATTTATCAATCACCGAAGATTTTTTCGTTTGATGTCGGAAAATTTATTGGTTTAAAACCCGCGATCGTGCCAAATGCCATATATTCCATATGGAATATATGAAATTATGGAAATTGAAGTTATCAGAGGGGATATAACAAAATTTGGGGTGGGGGCGATTGTGAATTAGGCTAATCCCGATCTATTGGGCCCCGCCTTCGCTAAAAAACTATGGCGGGCGAAGGGCGGAGTTGACGGCGAGACTCATTGTGCGGCTGGGCCGGAGTTGCTATCCGAATGTAAAAAATTGGGCGGGGCAAAACCGGCGAGGCTAAATTGACGAGGGGTTATAATTTGCCGGCAAAATATGTTATCCATACCGTAGGCCCTGTTTATGGCAAAGAACCCTCCTTCGCTAAAGCTACGGAGGGCAAGGCCGAACTTTTGGCAAATTGCTATAAAAATTGTTTGAAAATGGCAAAAGAAAATGGCATCCGTTCGATTGCTTTTCCGTCAATTTCCACGGGTACCTATGGCTATCCCAAAAATGAAGCGGCAAAAATTGCCATTGCAACAGTAAACGAATTTTGCGCTCAAAATCCAAACAGCTTTGATAAAATAATCTTTGTTTGTTTTGATGACGAAAATTATAAGGTTTATCAAGATATTAAAAATAAACTATGAATTGCGACACTGTAACGAAAAAACAATATGAGGAGAATCTAAGAAAAAGTTTTGAGGAAAAACTTCCAAATATAATTGATAAGTTTTGTTCAGCAAAACCTAATGGTATACAACCAAACACTCATTTTGCGCCTGTATTTGCAGAATGTATATTGCTTTATGTGTATGGCTATTATTATGGCGCTATTTCGTTAACGCAATCAGTTGCCGAAGCGTTAGCGAAATTTCTTTGCGAAAGGAATGATTTGCGGTTGAATAGAAAGTCCAATTTTTCTAAAAATATTGAAAAATTGATAAAAGCCAAAAAAATTACCAAAAAAATTCACGAATCATTCTTATCTATTTGGGAACATAGAAATGATTATCATCATTTAAATCCAGAAATTGAAAAAGATAAACAATACCTAGAGGTGTTGGCAAAAGAAAAACTGGAACAATTAATTAGCATAGAAAAAGAAATTTTTTCTTATTCTCGTAATAATAGAAAGTTAATTCCGAAATATCCAAAATATTGGGATATCGAAAATGGACAATTGCCAGTTTACTTGGATTTGATTTAACAAAAATTAATAAAATAATTTAAAAATGAAAACAGAATTTTACAGGGTAAATACAAAAGATGGGTTGCGGTTGGATGGGATGCTGTTTGAGCCGGAGGGGGCAAAAGCCGCGGTTTTACATTTGCCGGGCCGTGCGGGGAATTTTTATGCGAATGGGTTTTTGGATGTTATGGCAAAAATTTATACCGATAACGGATTTGCGCTTTTGTCCGTGAATACGCGCGGGCATGACCATATTGCGGATTTTCGTGTTGGCGATACGCAGGAGATTAAAAGAATTGGGCAGGCGTTTGAAATTTTTGAGGAATGTGTTTTGGATATCGGTGCGTGGCTGGATTTCTTGAAAAATAGAGGATATGAAAAAATAATTTTGCAGGGTCACAGTCAGGGAGCGGCAAAAATTGTTTATTTTGCAAGCCGAAGTGAACGGCCGGAAATTTCGGCTATGGTTTTGATGTCGCCGGCGGATGCTTCGGGATTGTTGCGCAAATATGCACCGGAAAAATTCGCAAACGATTTGGCGCAGGCAAAAGAAATGATTGATCAAGGCAGGGGAGAAGAATTGTTGCCGGATAAAATCCGCAACTGGTATTATATTTCGGCAAAAACCTATGTCAACGAAATGGGAAGCAAAGAAAGCGATATTTTCCCGATTTTTGATAATGGTGATTTTGAAAAATTGAAAAGCATCAAAATTCCCGCGCTGGCATTTTATGGAGAAAAAGAAGACACTTTGGTGTATTCAGCCCAAAAAGATTTAGAAATTGTCGCGTCGCACTTGAAAAACAAAAAATCAAAAACTTTAATAATCAAAGGTGCTGACCACACATACTTCGGCAAGGAAGATGAAATGGCGCGGGCAATTATTGATTGGCTAAAGAATATCGTTAATTAAATTTAATATGAAAACAAAATTGGTGGAGTTTAAAAATCGGGATGGTGAAATTCTGCGGGGGATAATAACAGTTCCAGGCGAACAAATAAAAGGTGGCGCGGTTTTTGCGCATGGGTTTGAGCGCAACACGACGGTTGAGAAAAAATTTAAAATGATGAGTGGGGCGCTGGCAAAAAGGGGAGTTGTGTCTTTAAGATTTGATTTTGCGGGCTGCGGGTTATCGGATGGCGATTTTTCAAAGATGACTGTTGCTAATAGGGCGCAAGAGCTGTTAAAGGCAATCGAAATTTTTCAAAAAGAATTCAATTTTGAAAAAATAAATTTTGTTGCGCACAGTTTGGGGGCGTGTGTTTTGGCGAAAGCATTGGGAGATATAAAGACAGAAATTAACAAAATTGTTTTGATCGCGCCGGCGCTCAACCAAAAAGAGCTGTTGAGATTTTATTTTGCGCGCGATAACAATCCAAATATTAAAATTTTTTGGCAGAATTGCAAACAATATTTTAATGAAGAAAAATTTTTAAAAGATTGTGCGCAAGACGGCCGAATGCTAAAAGAGCATTATGTAGATTCGGATTATTTTATAGAAGCAAAAGATTTGGATTTTTCGGATAATTTTAAATCAATAAAAGATAGAGTTTTGCATATGCATGGAGACGCGGACGATAAGGTTCCCTTGAAAAGTTTAAATATCGAGTTTGAAAATAAAATTATTGTCAAAAACGGCGACCATGATTTGGAGCGTCCATATTTTTGGGATCAATGGTTTGATAAAGCGGTTGATTTTTTAACCAATGGTCAAATTTAAGAAAAAGAAAATTGTAGTGGATGACAAGATGCAGAAGGGGTATGAATATTTTTTAACTGAGCCGGCGGGGGAAAATTTCGCGCCGGATTTTTTGCCGGAATTAACACCAAAGCAAATGCTGGCAATGGGGATATTTGGCGGCAAATATATGACCGATTGCAAAAGAGAATTTCCGGCGGATTGGTATCAAAACGCCAAGCTCAATCCGAATTTCCACGATCCAAAATTAAATTATTTTGGCGTTAACGCTTCGCAGCCGTTGAGCGTTTGGCGCAAAAAGGGGTGGATCCATCCGGCGGATCCGCGCGGATGGTTTCAGTGGTATTGCCGCTATTACATGGGCAGAAGAATGCCCGAATATGACCAGTGGCAGATAAAGCGCTGGAAAGCGATGCGTCGCCACATCGCCCAAATCAAAAAAAATTGCGCCCCGCGCGATCTGCTATGTCGTCCAAAACAGCGCCAGGCGGTTTTGCACTGGGCGTATGATGCGAGAAAGATTTAAGATTTAGGATTTAAGATTTAAGAATAAAAAAAAGAAGGGCTTAAAAAACAGCCCTATCCTGTAGTTGTAGTATGCCTGCATTGCGCACACTCATACCCTCCTCCTTCAGAGAGAGGGCGAGCATACATTTCTCTGCCGCATTTACTGCAAACTATTTTTTCACCTCCAAAAATTTTGCGCACAAATCGCACAAATAATGTGTATAAAAATTTTAGATAAATGTCAAGTTAATGAAGGTGGATTTTGGGGTGGATTTGTGGTAAAATGTCGTTATTATGACACTGGCGGAGTTTATCAAGCAAAGAAAATATTTGGTTTGGAGCACCGATAACTACGATAACCTCGGTCCGGAATCAATCACCGAGGCGGTTTTAAATTATGGTGATTTTGGCGATATAAACGAACTGAAAAAAATCATTGGAATTGAAAAAATGGCCAAAATTTTCAAAAAAGCGGTCAAGCAAAAAAGAACCAATTTGCGGCCGGAAATTATTCATTACTTCACTCTATACTTTAAAAAATACGCCAAATGATCCACAAAGAAATTTTAACCGAAAACCAAGCCAAATTATTGCCGGTGTTGAAAGTATTTTCCAGAAGCTTCGGTCTGGTGGGTGGCACTGCCATTGCTTTGCAAATCGGCCATCGGCGGTCAATTGATTTTGATATGTTTTCGCTCGAAAAATTCAGCAATTCGGCAATAGAAAGAAAAATAAAAGAAAAAACCGCGATTGATAAAATTATTGTTGATAAGCTCGATGAATTTACATTTATTGCCGAAGAAGTCAAATTTACTTTTTTTCGTTATATTTATGAAATTAGATATTCACAAAAATTGGATTCGGTCGTTAAAATGCCTGATTTATTGACCTTGGCGGCGATGAAAGCTTTTGCGCTTGGCCGTCGGGCAAAATGGAAAGATTACGTGGACTTGTATTTTATTTTGCGGGATTTTTACAGTATTAATGAAATTGTCAAAAAAGGTAATGATATTTTTGGTTCGGAATTTAACGATAAAATATTTAAGGTCCAATTGTCTTATTTCCAAGATATTAATTATGAAGAGACCGTGCGCTATTTACCTGGGTTTGAAACAAGTGACGCGAAAATAAAAAGAGAATTGGAAAAATTCAGTTTGGAATAAAATTTATTGGAATTATGGATACAAAAGATATCAGAAAAAGATATTTGGATTATTTTGTAAAGCGGGGGCACGCGATTGTGCCTTCGTGTGGTTTGGTGCCCGATAACGATCCGAGCACATTGTTCACCAGCGCGGGAATGCAAGCGATGATCCCTTATTTGTCGGGGCAAAAGCATCCATTGGGAGCGCGGATTGCCAATTCACAGAAATGTTTGCGCACGCAGGACATTGATGAAGTGGGGGATAATCGCCACACTACTTTTTTTGAGATGCTGGGCAATTGGTCTTTAAACGATTATTTTAAAAAAGAACAGCTTTCATGGGTTTTTGAATTTTTGACAAAAGAGATCGGGCTGAATCCCAAAAATTTGTATGTCACGGTTT
>Ga0268279_1000855_pt1 | contig 18375 bp, 26 predicted proteins | sample saktaG_6_FD_190142 | JGI IMG/M metagenome (GOLD analysis project Ga0268279, IMG submission 190142) | Saline water microbial communities from Sakinaw Lake, British Columbia, Canada - sak_2010_1_5_80m | ecosystem: Environmental > Aquatic > Non-marine Saline and Alkaline > Saline ...
CCTGCCCCGTCTCTGCCAACCAAAACTTCTGCCAAAGTTAGGCTTGTAAAATCCGGTCTCCACTTCGTGGCTTATGATTTGAATGGTAACGTATCGCATGCTTTCAATTTCCCCTATAAGCTTTTCTCTTAAATTGTTTGATATTTTAGTTGCTTCTTCTACATTTAAATTGCTCGGCAGTTTTATTTCTAAATTAGCGGTGACGGCCGAGCCCTTTTTCTGTGTTTTTAAAGAGGAGATTTCAATATTCTGCATTTTAGCGATTGTTTTTATCTTTTCCTCAATTTCTTCGCCGGCTGAAACATCAAGCAAAGAATCAGTAGCTGTTTTGCCCAATGAAAATGATTGTTTAATAATATAAGCGCCAATTAAAAAAGCTAACAAGGAATCAGTATAAATCCAGTATTTTGTCAGAAATAAACCAGCAAAAACGGCAAGCGAAGCATAAACATCTACTCTTGAATGAAAACCATCAAAAAGCAGGGCCATTGAATTTTCTTTTTTACCAAAATGAATTTTAAGACGGGCCATTATTTCGTTGACCAGCGCCGAAAAAATCATTATTCCAAAAGCCAAAACCGGGATTTTTATTAAAGAAGGATTTAAAAATTTCTGATATGCTTCGTAAATAATCCCGGCCCCTGTCCCAAATAAAATTAAAGTGATAAAGAAACCAGCAAGAACCTCAAATTTATAATGACCGTAGGGATGCTTTTGGTCGCTAGGTTTTTTAGAAATTCTAATTCCAATATAGCCAACAGCCGAGGAAAAAATATCCATAAAAGAATGGACTCCCTCTGCTAAAATGGCGGCAGAACGCGAAAACACACCAACAATAATTTTGCCTCCCGCTAAGATTACGTTCGCCAATATTGAAATAACCGCAATTTTTTCTTTCACCTTAATTGAGCTTTTATTTGATTAATGATTTCTTTGAATAATTTTTTGTATTTTGGATTTATTTCAATTACCGGCTTCATTTTTATGGTTGAATCAACAAAATCTTTTCTATAAGGAATTCTTCCGATAATTGGAATGTTATCTTCTTTTGCGAACCTCTCTATTTCTTTATAAAAACTTTTCGCAAGATCAAATTTATTTATGACAATTCCATGTTTAATCTGAAAGTGATTAGCAAGATATAAAACTCTTTTTAAATCAAAAAGGGCTGATGGCGTTGGTTCGGTTACGGCAACTATATAATCGGTTCCAACTAAAGAAGCAATCACCGGACATCCAATTCCCGGAGAAGAATCTATAATCATTATATCAGCTTTTATTTTTTCATTAATCTTATCAGAATATTTTCTTACTTCAGCTACCACTTCACCGGAAGCCAATTCTCCCAATTTAAGCTCACCTGAAACCAAATTGACGTTATAATTTTTACCGGTATAAATCTTTCCAATTTCTTTTTTGGTTTCGGTTATGGCGCCATAGGGACAGGCAACAATACATGCCCTGCAACCAATACAAATATCTTTTACAAAAGCAGGGAATTTCCCCTTAACAAAAATAATGGCATTCTGTTTGCAGATAGAAGCGCACTTACCGCACTTTGTGCATTTGTTAAAATCCCATTTTGGTATTGGCTGATAGCAGGTGGTATACTTTTTTCTTTTTACGGAAAGCAGGAGGTGGTCGTTTGGACATTCCGCGTCAGCATCCACCAGCATAGTTTTAGTTTTTCTTGCGAATTCAACTGCCAACGAAGTTGCCACCATTGATTTGCCTACGCCACCTTTTCCACCGGTAATTGCGATTTTCATATTTTTTTAAATATTAGAGAAATTAAAAAGAAAAAAGTTGAAACAATAATAATTAAAGGCCCTGCTGGCAATCCAGTTGTTTTAAAAAGTAAAATCCCCAAAAAAGAACTTAAAACTCCCAAAAGAGTCCCGCCAAGAGAAAATTGAAGTAAATTTTTACTCAAATTTCTGGCCGTAGCGGCTGGTATGGCAACCAAAGCAGCTGTTAAAAGCCCGCCAACAACTTTCACGCCCAAGGCAACGATTATGGCGATAGAAAATAAATAGAAGAGATTATATTTTTTAACATTAACTCCTTCAGATTTTGCCAAATCTTCAGAAATGTTAATTAATGTTATTTTAAAATAAATTTTTTTGATCAACAAAAAAAGAAAAAGGCATAAAATACAAGTTATTAACGTATCCAAAAAACCGATTTTTGAAATGTCGCCGACTAAAGCGGTTTCTGCCTGTCCAATTGGCAGAAACAAAAAAGCAATGGCAACGCCTGAAGAAAAAACAACTGCAGTTAAAGCTTCCATTGACAATTTTGTTCTTATTTCAAAAAGCCAAATAAGGATAATTCCTAAAATAACAAAAGGAAAGGCGCCCAAAGAAACATCAAAGCCATACAAAAGAGCTAAGGCGATGCCAGGCAGCGTTAAATGTCCAAGGGGACCGGCAACCAAAGCCATCTTTTTTGATAGCATCAAAGTCCCTAAATACCCCGCCACTCCTCCAATAAAAATTCCAGCTATTAAACTAAGGAAAAATTGAAAGTCCATAATATTAGTGCCTTCAATGAACACTTCGTGTTCATTTCAACTCAGCCCTTTGGGCCTCATTTATGATGCTCGTAAAATTTTACTTCTTCGCCATAAAGTTTTCGCAAGGTTTCTGGAATCAAAACTTCTTTTGGAGAACCTTGGCAAATCGGGCATCTATTTAAGCAAATTACATAGTTTGAAAATTTATAGACAACGCTTAAATCATGGGTTACAAGTAAAATTGTTAAATTCCTTTCTTCTTTTAATTTAGCCAGCAATCCATAAATAGTTTCTTCGCCCCCGATATCGATCCCGGCAGTTGGTTCGTCAAAAAGTAAAACATCGGGATTTCCAATTAAGGCCCATGCAATCAATATTCTTTGAAATTGTCCGGAAGATAGTTCCCCTATATTTTTGTTTAAAAAATTCTCTTCAAATCCTACTGAATTTAAAGTTTTTTCTATTTCTTTTTTTGAAGCTCCTTTCAGTTCAAAAAATTCTTCAATATTCATTGGGGTCTCTTTTATAAATGGCAATCTTTGGGGAACATAGCCAATTTTAACTCCTTTTTCCCACTTAATTTCTCCTTTATATGGCAAAACTCCCAATAAAGTTTTCAATAAAACTGTTTTTCCCGCCCCATTCGGTCCCAAAACCGTTAAAACATCACCTCTTTTTACTTCAAAAGAAAGATCTTTGATTATTTCTTCGTTTTCCAGCCTCACATTCAAATTTGTTACTTTCAAAATTATATTCTCTGGCATAATTATTTAAATTCTTCTAAAATCTTGAAATCTTTTTCAAGAATCTTCTTCATATTTGGATTATAGATAGCTACAGCTGGATGATAAAAAGGTATTATAATAATGCTTTGAAAAAGACTTTTACTTTCAAATAATCTACCGTGAATTTTACTAATCCCTTCTATTTGGCTTTCCAAGCCAAATTTTTCCATTAAAAATTTCATTGAATATCTGCCCAAAGGACAAATAATTTTAGGCTTGATTATTTCAATCTGCCTTTCTAGATAAAGAGAGCAGGCCGTGATTTCTTCTAACTGCGGGTCTCGATTTCCGGGCGGTCTGTCTTTTAAAATGTTAGTGATGTAAACATTTTCTCTTTTGATGTCCACTGAATCCAAAAGCTCGTTCAAAATCTTTCCTGCCGCTCCGCAAAAAGGCTTGCCGCTTTTGGCTTCCTGCAATCCCGGCGCTTCTCCCACAAACATTATTTTTGTCTGATGATTCCCTTCTCCAATTACCGGATAAAATCCGTTTTCAACTCTTTCCTTATATAGGGAACACTTTTTACAATTTAAAACCTCTTCTCTAATTTTCCTAAGCTTTTCTTCTGTTATTAATACATCCATAATTAAATCTCAATTATTCTTCCTGCTCCTCCTTCAATATAAAAAATATTATTTATAGAATAATCCGCAGAAGCAATGGCCGTCCCTTTCAATTTCTTCTTGATGCCATTTACAGGGGCAAATTTTGGGCTTATCTTCTTCTTTGTTCCCGGTAACCCTTCTACAAGGACAATATCTGGCACCGTATTTTTTCTCATTTTCCAGCAAACCCTTAACCAATCTTTCTACTACTTTTTCATCCGGATTTAATCTAAATCCATTAGCCTCAGCATATTTTTTATAACTCTCTATTAAATTTTCTATTTTTTTATCATCCATATCTATTATAAGTTTTGCTCCAGCCAATTTTTTATAATAGGTTCTGGCCTTACCCCGATAAATCCGCTAATTGGCTTTCCTTCTTTAAATAAAATTACATTTGGAATTTTCTCAATCCTATATTTTTGAGAAATAAGGGGAGCGGTGTCTAAATTAACTTTAGCTAAAATAAGTTTATCCTGATATTCTTCGGCTAATTTTTCCAAAATTGGACTCAACACAAGACAAGGCATACACCACTGCGCCCAAAAATCAACTAAAATCGGTTTATCTACTTCTCGAATTTCTTTTTCAAAATTTTCATCCGTCAATTCTAACATAAGTTAATTTTAGCATATTAATTTTTTATCTTCCTCTACCGCCTCCACCTCCACCTCTACCGTCTCGAGGGCCTCTGCCAAGTCCTCTTCCTCTACCCGCACCCATTCCTCTACCTCCTCCCATATCTAAACCTCTTCTTCCGACAGGCGGAGGTCCGTAAGGAAATGTTGCCGGAGAAGATGGCAGAGAAGGCGAAGTTTTTGATTGTTTACTGTTTTCTTTATTTGAAATTTTCTCTATCGTATCAAAAGGACAAACTTCCTGACACTTTCCACACTTTTGGCATTTGCTTTGGTCAATAAAAGCTTTTCCATCCTCTTCTATCTTAATTGCCCCATAAGGACAAGCTTGAAGACATGCCCCGCATCCAGCGCATTTAGATTTGTTAACTTCAAATTTCATAAGTAATTAAATTATTAATTTATTTTTTAATAAATGGACATTGGTTCTTATTTGCCTTTTTATCTAAAACCGCTCTAATAAACTCGTTGCAAGACTTAAATCCACATTTTCCGCAATTCAGATTAGGAACTAAATTTTTTAATTCTTTTCCCGCTAAATATCTTTGTCGAACAGCTTTTTCTTCTATAATTTTATTCCCGTAACAATAACCGCAAATTGCCGAAGGCATAGGATGCTTTAAGGTTAATTTTTCTGTTTTAATTTCCGAAGATGCTTTAATGAACTCAACAATATCAATCATTCCCTCGCCGGTTAATCCATTAGTTTCAACCAATTTAGCTCGAGGGTTAACCTTTAAAACATTGGCTCTAAAAATTTCTCTCTCGGCTTGAGATATTAAATCTCCTTTACTAATAGCGACTATATCCGCTTCGGTTAAAATTGGGCCGTATCGACTGGGATCTCCGGAAATGACATCCAGAACGTTTACACCCAGCCCTTCTTCAATATAGGGAGAACAGCGAAGACATAGTCCAGCAGTTTCCAAAATAATAATGTCTTTATCCTGATTTTCTTTGATAATTTTAGGAATTTCTAGGGCGGTATAATGATCGGGGCAAAGTTCACCAGCTAATTTTTTGATCACTGGAATTTTATATCTTTCAGCGATAAATTTATCATCTTCGGTCTTTATACAATCAAATTTAACATAAAATAATTTAAAATCAGCTCTTAACTCCTGAATTACATATTTGATGACGCTGGTTTTTCCTGAACCGGGTGTTCCGGCAAAAATTACAAATTTCATATTATTTTACTGGTTCACAAAATATATTTACTTTTTCAACTTCTTCTCCATTTCTTATTTTTTCTCTAATCTCTAAGCTGTAATTTCCCACCCAATTAAAATAATGACCAATACCTTTCTCTTTTAAGGTAGTTTTTAAAATTTTAACAATTCCTCCGTTTTTAAACACAATCCTTTTATCGGTATTAAAAGCCAAAACAGGATCGTGGGTAACAATTAAAACAATTTTTCCTTCCTCCACTAAAATCTGCATTGCCTTTTCTTTATCAATCCCGGCATTTTCTATTTCATCAATTAAAATAATCGGGGAAACACTGACATTAGCAACATCCGAAATCATTAAAGCTCGGCTTTGTCCTCCCGATAAATTCAGGAGATTCATCTCTGGCAAAATTGGTTCGCCGGTTATTTCGTTAGCTTCTTCAATAACCTCTTTTGTTAATTTTGAATCAATTTTTTTTCCTCTGACTTTCAAGTGTAAACTCAAAAAATCTTTAACAGAAATGTCTGTTAAAAAATTCATAGATTGAGCCAAAGAAGCAATTAATTTTCTTTTTGGCTCAAATCGTATTTTTTTATCTGCCCTTTTATCATTAACTAGAATTATTCTCTTGCTTTTGCTATCGCCTTGGGCTAATTTTTCAATATCATAAAGAAGCTGGCTTTTTCCTGCTCCAGTCGGTCCTACAATAGCTACAACTTCTCCTTTTTTAATTTCAATTTTCTCAAATTTTTCTTTTTCTCCAAATTTATTTATTCCAGGAAGAATCGTAATTTTTTTTATTTCTTTATTCATTATTTTTCGGTTAAAAAATATCCTCTTTGCTTAATGGAGAAAGTTTTGTTTTTTCTAAAAATTCAATATTTTCAGAAATTGTTCCTTTTTTTGCTTTATATGTTTTTATACCAAATTTTTTCAATTTTTCAAAAGCCATTGGGCCTAAGCTGAAAGTGAGCACTGCATCTACTCCCAAACGATTTAGAAAATCGGGAGGCAATTCCTTGCCTAAAATTTCTGGATTTGAATAAATCTCAAAACTTTTCGTTTCGGTGTCGTAAATTAAAAAATTCTTTGCTCGACCAAAATGAGGAGCTATTTCTGCTTTTAAATTTTCTCCATTTACCGCAAAAGCAATTTTCATCTTAATCAAATTTTTTAAGATTCCCTTCTATAAATTCTTGTAAAACATTCTTTATTACGCCTTCTCCAGAATAAATTGGGATATTGAATTGCCTCAAAACGTCCATTGCTCTTGGTCCAATATTTTTTGTTATCACGGCGTTAACATTTTTTTCTGCCATCAGCTGAGCAGCTGAAATTCCAGCCCCACCCATTTGATTTACACTCTCGTTTTTTATTGCTTCAGTTTTTTTTATTTCTTTGCCTTCAATTTCAGCAATAATAAAATAAGGACATCTGGCAAATACCTCACTAATATTATCCGTGAGCTTTTTTCCGGTTGAACTTACTGCTATTTTCATATTTAATTTTTTAATTTATTTTTGTCCTTTAAGTTCGTCTAATCGGGCTTTAATGGCTTTGAGTTCTTCTTCTAAATCTTTTGTATTATCCATTAACATCTCTTTCTCTTCTTTTTTGGTTATTTGGGGCTGATATGGATAACCTTCATATCCTCTCCAACCAAATCCTCTTCCATATCCTCTTCCATATCCGCGACCAAATCCCCTTCTCCATCCCATTCCGGCACCGCAAGGACCCATGCCCCAGCCAGTGCCAGGACCCGAACCTCCAGGGCCTGTTCCGTCAAATCTTGGCATAGTTTTTATAATAATTAACTTTACTAATAGGGAACGACCTTTTGTTATTACTTCCCTATTATGAATATACACCCATAACCATGCCCTGTCAAGCATTATTCGTCCCCCAATTAAAAAACCTCCCCGATGGAAAGACGATTTTTATTAGCTCTGCCTGTGCAACGATGTTAGAACCTATCTACAGTAAGCCTAGTTTAGTTAAATCTTCTCTTAATTGTTCCGGGTTCTGAAAATGAATCCCTTCCATTCCTATTTTTTTTGCTGCTTCAATATTGGCAAGTTTATCATCTACAAAAACACAGGCTTTGGCTGGAAAACCTAGTTTTTTAAGTGTAATTTCGTAAATTCTTGGGTTAGGTTTAAGAACGCCTACTTCACAAGACCAAACGAAAATTTTAAATCCTAATTTTTTAAGTCTATCAATTCTCCCTACTTCGATATGAGCTTGGATATGGAGTGGTATAGTATTTGAGATAAGGACTAAGCGAATTCCTCGATTTTTTAATTCAGCTAAAATCTCCCAGGACCCATTAATATCTTTAGTATAATCCTGATAACTCCGAAACCATAAATCTTTTGTAAATTTATGGTCCACTCTTTTACCAATTTTGTTCCCAAATTCTCCCCAGAATGCTTTTTCATCAATCTTCCCTATATTCCACTCCCTTAATAAAGGTTCGCTAATCTCTCTTACTTTTTCTTCGGAAATTTTCAATTTCTTGGCAATCTTCTTATATATTATCTGCCATTCCCTCCCCACCAATACTCCGCCCATATCAAAAATGGCTGCTTTAATCATACAACCTTATCCTACCAAAAAATCGCCGCTTTGGCGATTTTTCGTTGGCTTGCACTGAGCTCGCCGAAGTGCTACTCACTATTTCTCGGAATTTGAAAACGAGGAGAAAGTTGAATGGTTTTTGCGGTATAACTTCCATCTGGATTTTGGTCACCGCTGATCATTATCTGTTTACCAATCTCAATATCGTCTGCTGATCCTTCAGTTGTTTTTGATATTTCAGTGGAATCAGAAAAGAAAATAATCCTTGAGCTGCCATCCGTCATTTTCAGAGTTAAACTCTGTTCATCTTTGCTAATAATTTCACCTGTAAGAAAACCTGCCCCAGACTCTCCTCCGGCTCTTCCCTGAGAAAGCTGCTGGCGCTGTTCTGTAGATAGATTTTGGAAATTTTGGCGGGAAAAATTTCCGGGACCTCCCTTGTTCTCTCCGTATTTCATCCCGCCGTAAAAAGTCCCGCTGCCGACCACTAAAATAAGTACAACAATAATTGGAATTATTTTTTTCATATGATTTTTGATTTTTTAAAAACCCGACCTTTTATTCATACCGCAACGCTTCAATGGGATTAAGTTTGGCTGCTTTTTGGGCGGGCCAGTAACCAAAGCCAATCCCGATGACAGCAGATACGCTAAAAGCTAAAATAATTGAAAATAAAGAAATTTTGGTGGCCATACCGGCAAAAAATGTTATTCCATAAGCCAGCCCACTTCCTAGAATTATCCCGACAATTCCGCCAACAAAAGTGAGTATTACCGCCTCGGCTAAAAATTGCAAGCTAATATCTAATCTTTTTGCTCCGATGGCTTTGCGGAGGCCGATTTCCCGGGTTCTCTCGGTTACCGTGGTCATCATCATATTCATAATGCCGATGCCGCCGACAATGAGAGAAATTCCGGCAATTGATGCCAGTAAAATAGTCAAGGTATCGGCTATTGAAGAAGCAGACGCAAGCATATCTTCCTGGCTTAAAACGCTGAAATCGGCCAATTCAGGAGTGGTAATATTGTGCCGTTGTAAAAGAAGACTGGTAATTTCTGTTTTGGCTTGAGTCATTGATTTGGGACTTTCAGCTTGAACGTTAATTGTGGAAACATAATCGGCCCCGGCTAAAAATTTCTGGGCAGTTGTTATGGGAATAAAAACCATATCATCCTGGCTGCCAAAACCGGTTCCACCTTTGGATTTGGTAACGCCGATAACTTTAAAGTTGATGCCATTGATTCTTATTGTTTGGCCCAGAGGATTGATATTCTCGCCAAAAATGTCATCTCTAGTTGTTGGACCCAGAACTGCTATCTTTGAAAAGGAACTGACGTTTTGTTCGGAGATAAATGAACCTTGTTCTATCTCAATATTTTTCACCTGTGGATAAAAAGCAACTGTCCCGATTACCTGGGTATTGGTATTTTTTCCTTTATAAACAATTTGATAACGCTGGGAAAGTTCCGGGGCCACTGCCTGAATGGATAAAATTTCTTCAGCTATAGCTTGGGCGTCTTTCAGAGTTAAAGTTTGAGCCGAACCTCTTTGGCTTTGAACTTGGGAAAAACTTCTTTGGATTCCGGGGCTAACCGTCAGCAGATTTGAGCCCATTGATTGGATACTCGCTTCAATTGAACTAGTTGAACCTTGACCAACTGAAATCATTGCGATAACAGAACCAATGCCAATAACAATGCCCAAAATAGTCAGGCCCGACCTGACTTTATTGGTCCGAATAGCAAAATATGTTTCTTCAAATAAATCAGTAATAAGCATTTTTATTCTTTGATTTGCTGGATTATTTTAGGATCATCATTGGCGGTATCTTCAATAATTTCTCCGTCTTTGAGGGAAATTATTCGCTTAGCGTGTCCGGCGATATATTTTTCATGGGTAATTAAAATAATGGTCCGACCCTGCTTATTCAAATCCTGAAAAGTTTTAAGGACGACCTCTCCGGTTTTGCTGTCAAGATTGCCGGTTGGCTCATCGGCAAAAATAATAGTTGGATTATTCACTAAAGCTCTGGCAATGGCCACTCTCTGCATTTCGCCTCCTGAAAGCTGGTTAGAAAGATGCTCAAAATGTTTTTCCTCTAAACCCACGCTTAATAGAGATTTTTTGGCGATTTCTTCTCTTTTTCGCTTCGGGGTATTGGCGTAAACTAAAGGTAATTCCACATTTCGCAGAACCGTTGTCCTGGGCAAAAGATTAAATGCTTGAAAAACAAAGCCAATTTTCTTTTTACGAATATCGGCCAATTCGTTATCGGAAAGTTTAGACACGTCTTTCCTCTCAAAAAAATATTGACCGCTGGTCGGCGCATCCAAGCACCCCAAAATATGCATTAAGGTTGACTTACCCGAACCAGAAGGCCCTATTATCGCTACAAATTCACCTTTGCTAATAAAAAAAGAAATGCCTTTTAACACTTTGGTTTCAACATCGCCTGATTTATAAACTTTGGTAATGTTCTTAACTTCTATCATAAGATTATCTAGAAATTCTCATTTGACCGCCCATTTCTGGTACCTGAAATCCTTGAGTACTCTGAGTTTGATTGGTTTGATTTGTTTTTGGGCTAATTGTTGAAGTAACAACAATATCGCCTTCTTTGAGGCCTGATACGATTTCAGTAGACAGGTCATTTAAAAGCCCAGTTTCTACAGCCTGCATTTTGGGCGGCTGCGGCAAGATTGCTCCAGAAACATTAGCTAACAATTGTTGTCTCATTTCTTCTGGTACTTCCGCTAACTCAACATAATAAGAATTCCCTTGGGATTTTACTGCGCTGTTTGGCACAATTAAAACATCTTGCTTGGAATCAGTAATAATATCTGCCGTAACGCTCATCCCGGGCTTAATTTGTTCTTCATCGGTGTCTAAAACAATTTGAACTCCATAGCTTACCACTCCTTGGCTCACTGTGCCTATCGTATCAACCTCTAAAACTTTCCCAGAAATAGTTAGGTCCGGAAGGGCATCGAAAGTGAGGGTTGTTTTTTGACCAATTTTTACTTTAGCCGCGTCAACTTCATTAAGAGAAATCTCGGCTATTTTTTGTTTAGTGATAAGAGTTGCTAAAACGCTATTAGCTGAAATTGAATCGCCTTTTTTAATATCAGAGTTCACCTCAGCAATAATTCCATCAAAAGGAACATGGATGTAATGTTGAGATAGAGTTTCCTTGGCGTCGGATAATGCGTACCCAGATTGTTTTAAGGCAAGGTCCTGTTCTTCTATGTCTACGTCTGCCTTAGCAAGCGCTTCTTTTTTATCAACAAGAGAAGATTTGATTAACGAAAGGGAATCCACATAATTAATAAGCGAGGAAGTAAATTCAGTCAGTTGAGAAATCTGACTATTAGATGCTTCCACAGGAATAGGCGTGGTCAAATTTTCGGAAACAAGAAGCGTTTGGTATTTCTGTACGAGATTAAAGGTTTGGCGAACTAAGTCCAAGAGCGATTGAGTAGCATCGTAAGTCTGGTTTAGTATAATTTCGATCTGGTCATGGGGAGAACTCTGGCTAAGCGTCCAGTATCCTCTTTGGATCGTATCAAACTGCGTTTGCACAGCAAGATATTTTTGCTCGGTATCATTATTCCAATAAGATAGCTGACTACTATATGCACGAAATACACGAATTAATCTCAGATAATAATCAATATCGCTTTCATTACCGCCATAACTGCTTTGCAGGAACATTTTCTTCAGTTCAGGCATCATCGGAGACAAGTCCTTAAAAGTATTTGTCAAAGCGTTTAATCCGTCTTCATAAGTCGTGGAGAGCGATTCTTCTGCCTCGCCTTTGATATCTTTTTTAAGCGCTAATTCGGCATTCGCCAAATTAATCTCCGCATCCTGCACTGCCTTTTGAGCATCTCTTGTGTCAAGTTGGGCAATAAGCGTGCCCGCCTTGACTTCTTGACCGTTCTTTACGTCGATATAAGCAATCTCGCCAGAAACTGTTGACTTAATATCTATTTGGTCTAGAGCTGAAACTTGGCCGCTTCCAGAGACCGAAACAATAAGCGTTCCTTTTTCAACTGCCGCCATAACATAACGAACATTATTTTTATCTCCCCTCAAACTTCGGTAGCCAAAATAACCGCCAACGATAACCAATAGCAGGATTACTCCTGTTATAATTTTGTGCCGAAGTATTGATTTAAATATTTTAGAAATCATATACCGAGCTTTCGCGTAGCGAAAGCGAAGGTGAAGAAGAGGACGAAGTCCTCTTCGCCTTTACCTAAAGAAAGGAAATCGAGGAAAGCTTGGCGGAGTTTTCATATCTTCTCCATTGAAAATCCTTATAAGCTTCGCCTCAATCTGACCTTGTTCATTTGGCGAACCGATAATAACAACTTGGCCGCCGACCTTTAAATCATCTTTTTTTACCGCCATCCTGCCTTTTTCTATTACGGTATCTTCTTTAATAATGATTATTTTCTCTACATTACCTTGACCTTTAATCACGAAATCAGAATCATTAATTTTAATAATTTCTCCGAAAGTGCCATGACTCTCTATAAAATCGCCGGGAGGAGGAAATGCCTGCCAGTCACCGAAAAAACCACTCCTGGGTCCGGCGAAGTTTTTATGATAACTTTCTGCCCAGCGATAAGAAAATTTTGCTTTCATACCGCCTACAAGCATACCCCCGCCGAATATCAAGACAATAATTACAAAAGCACTAATGGCAATAATAATCCACTTAAGAATGTCATGATTTATCTTATTATCTTTTTGTTTGTCTTCGTTCATATATTTTTAGTGTATTTAGGCAAAACTCTGCATCAGATAGCCCAATAATAATCTCTTTCTATAAAGAAATAACCGAAACGTAAAAACAGACATCCCAAGACTGATTGCAAAAACTATCATTCCTGTAATGGGTAGAGATTCAAGAATAGCTAAGCTGAAATCTTGCCATAGCAAAATGAAAGTACCAAAATCACTGAGAGCAGCGGAAATAAAGTAAGAAATTCCAGAACTCTCTATTTGATTTATAAGTATTGACCAGGAAAAAGGCATTGCCATGAATGAAGCAACTAAAAGAAATAAAAAGCCAAATAATAATCTCTTTGTCTGTTGTAATTCCTGTTCTCGTTTAATCGCCAGAATTATCCGATCAAAAAGACCCGCAGGCGACTCTGGGGGTTCAAGATGAGAAAATAGTTTTTCGTAGTCTTTACGCATAGTTCGACGGGCTCACCACAAGTAGCCTCTATATACTAATACGAAAAAGGGATGCATTTTGGTGCATCCCCTTTTTTTGTTCTTAGAATACGTTACGATTCTGTAAGTAGTTTTTTAAGCAGAATAATGGCTCTTCTATGCCGGCTTTTTATGGTGTTAAGCGGTTCTCCCAATGCCTCGGCAATTTCTCTAAAAGTAAAGTGATCATTATAACGTAGAAATAAAACCATGCGATATTTTGGGGCCAGATGGTTTATTGCTCCATTAACTATTTCTCCGATACTGGCTTGTTCAAAAAGTTTGTCAGGAAGAGGAGCCGGATTAATAAGCGTTTCAACAAACGTATTTTCTCCTTTTTCATTTTCAAACTCGGAAAATGGTATGGCTTTTTTCCTTCTGAGGAAATCAATTGATGCATTTTTGGCGATGCTAAAAATCCAAGTCTTAAACTTTTTCTTTTGGTCAAATTTCTTTAGGTTCCTCCAAACCTTTACAAATACCTCTTGAGTAATGTCTTCGGCTTCCTGTCCATTACCAATATACCTATAAACAAAGCTGTAAATCGGTTTAAGATAACGGTGGATTAAAATCTCCAGCGATTTCTCATCACCAGCGAGATAACTAGCTATAAGTTGTTGATCAGAATGATTCATACTTGTGCAAAATACCACTTATTTTAGAAAAAGTCCAGATAAAAAAGCAGTAGACAAAAAAACCGCCTCCTTGGCGATAAATAAAAATTGCCCTCCGATAGGCTTTTTATGTTTGATACGAAAAAATAAAAAGGGATAATTAAAAATAAAAAATCACTACGCCAAAAATTAATTGAATGAGAATGAAAAATAATAACTTAAAAATTTTTACTCTAACTGCCCAGGGATTATAATGAATATTTATTATAGTGTAGACTGCTAAAAGAGACCACAAAACAAGAAAATAAGCTAAAGCCATTCCCTTATAACCCAAGATAAATATTAATATAGCAATTATGTTTAAGACAAAAGCGGTGGCAGTGGTGCCGGTAAACCAACCTAAATAATCCCAGAATTTAACTTGTTTCCAATAGGCAATTTTTGTATAGGCAATGCTTGAAACGTAAAGTAGAGGAATTGCAAAGGTAAATTGAATAATGATTGGAGGAGTCAATTTTTCAGGAACAATCGCCCAAAGTATGCCAAAAATTGCTAAACACACTGCCATTAAACTATTGTTAATGGATATTTTTGAAGCTGCCTTTTGAGGATTTGTCTTAAAATGCTCAATCATATTAATCAAATTATAACTTTTAATTTTTGATATAGCAAAAAATCTTTTTTATCAAAAAAGATTTAAAATTTTATATTTAAAAACCCTTTGCAAATACCAAAGGGTTTTTAATGAACAAAAAAAAGGATTAGCCACTGAATATGCATTAAAACAACGATTCCTAATAATCCTACCGCAAGGCAAATTAATATATATACGAAAAAAGAGATTTTCTTACATAGAATTATCGCTGCTAAGAGCATTAATATGCCGAAATACTTGAAAACAAGAGTTTCAGTCAATCCTTTTTCTGTTAAAAAATAAAGCATTATTGGATTTCCTTCTGAAATAAAATTGACTCTGAGTCCGTACAAGGTCAACCCAATGTCTAATGTACTTAATATTAAAAGAACAGTCCATAACACAAATACTTTCTTCTTGTCCATTACAATTCCTCCTTTCTAAAAGAACTTTTTTATATTCTAGCACAACTTTTTTATCTTTTCAACCAAACTTAGTACTTTGCGATAAGTTAGCTCTGCCAAAAATACTTTGTCTAAAATTGCTGTTTCAACTTCGGGCTAAATTTTGATTAAAAAAATATAGGAATTTCTATTTTTGGGATTGAAATCCTAATGGCGATTCGGGTTCTTTAGCAACCTCTACTTCTCCAAATTGATCTTCGTATTTTTTCATATTTTCCTGCAAGGCTTTAATCATTCGCTTCAAGTGGCCCGGACTCATTAAAACTCTGGCAGTAAGCGTTGGAGGATTAAAGGTATTAATAAAATCCAAGCAAAATTCTTCCTTAGTGTGGCTTACTATCATTAGATTTGAATAAACCCCCTTTAAATCCTCATCTCTTGCTTTAATTTGAATTTCTTTTGGTTCGTTTGCCATATTTTTAAATTTTATTTTTTACCCCGTAGTCAGCTTCGTTGTACTTCGAGGCTTAATTAATTTTTCGACCTTGAATTTTTACCGTTAATAACGATTAGAGCATGGAAATCTTGATATAATCGAAAATCCTTTTTTAAATTTCCTTCAAATAATTTTTGCAGAAATTGATAATTCGTCTGAGCTGCCAAATTATGCTTTTTAAGTAATCTTCTGGTATATTCATCTATCACAAAAATCGGCTTGTCTAATGCATAAAGTAAAATACTATCGCAGGTTTCGGGTCCAATGCCCTTTAATTTCAGCAATTCTTCTCTCAACTCTTTAAGTTCCGCCTTTTTCATTCCTTTCTCTAAACTGCCGTAATTTTCGACGATAAACTTGGCTAAATTAAATAGATATTGAGCTTTGGCCTTGTAAAACCCCGATGGTTTTATTAAATTCTCCAACTTTTTCGGCCCCAATCGGTAAATATTCTTCAGCGAATTTATTTTTGCTTTTTTTAGATTACTTATTGCCATCTCAACATTCCTCCAATTAGTTCTTTGCGTCAAAATTGCTCCAATGAGCACCTCTTCTCTTCCTCTTTCAGTTTTTGGCCTTTTGCACCAAAGTTTCCATTGTCCTTTGGGCGTCCCATATTTTCTTTTAAGCCCTTTGTATAATTTCTCAAAAACATTCATTCTTAATTTAAGTTCAAATTCTAGTCGATTATTTTCCAATTTCAATTTGGTTGGGAGTTTCTAAAATAATTTCCGGTTTTCCTTGATATTCTCTGATTTCTCCCATAATTCTGACAGTTTTGTTTGAATAATAATCCTCCGGATTTTGGACAAATTTATAAAGATTCGAACTAAAAATTACGCCGGTGAAGCACTGATTGGGATAGGCTTTTTCGAAATTAAAAAACACAGTATTGCTTTTTGAATCATGGTAAGCATCGGCAACTTTTCCTTCAACAATTAACTCTCTGCCTAAGTATTGCCCAGCATCACAGGCGTCAACCACATCATACCCCAGTTTTTCCGTGGTTAATTTTTCCCACTGTAATTGACCTTTTTCGCCTTCGTCCGCCGCAGCTTCAGCAAAGGCGGACCATTTACAACCAACCTTGCCATCAATAGCCTCTTTTTCAGCCTGGGTAATTTCCTCTTGATACTTTACATCCGGCGGATAGAATCTAGCTATGGCCAGACCTTCTTTCGTTAATTGAGAGCTAATATTCTTATCACCAAGAAAAATATACCTTAAACATCTATCATATTGGTCAACATCGGTTTGGTCTTTTTCTAATCTTACCTCTTTATTTAAAACCAATTCTTCAAGGCGAGACTTAGCCGACTCATAACAAGGATAGCCCGACTCATCAGCATCGATGCCTAAAAGTCTGACATGATAGCCACCTTCTACCACCACCGTATCCCCATCAATAATTTTAGTCACTATCACTTCAGAGGGAGCTAAACATTCAGTTTGAGATGGTAAAGATTCTTTTTCCTCCTCACCCCTATTTAAACCAAAATAAACAGCGCTCCCTATAATCAAAGCTCCAATAACGATAGCTAAAAATATTTTATTTTCTTTTAAAAATTTTTTCAGTTCCATAATTTATCCACGAATACTTGACAGGCATTCTGTATTTGATAATATTATAATATCACTACGAAAAAGACCCTGTTAAGGCTCGTCCTTAATGGGGGCTTTTTCTTTATTATTCAAAGAAATTTTATTTTTTACGTCATCCAAATAAGTGATTGGCGCATTAGTTCTTTTTAATAATATCGAACATCTTTTTTGAATACTTGGAGAAAGTATGATTTTCAATTTATTTTTTTCTTGCAAAAATTTTACCAAACCGGCATAATCTCCGTCGCTAGTAACTAATACTAATTTTTCGCAAGAATTTTCATAAACATCCCTAGCTGCCCGTAAAACCAAATCGGCATCGCAATTACCCTTTGGTTTGCCTTCTCCGTCATAAACCACTTCTTTAAAAATCAGAGTAAAGCCGGCCTTTTGCAGCGCCTCATACATGTCTTTTTCCTTAGGGATTAAACCAATAAAATAATAAGCCCTATCTACTCCATATTTGTCCTTTAGCCACTTTCTGAATCTGGAAAAATCAATCTTCCAGCCAGAATTATTTACTCCGCGGTATAAGTTATTGCCGTCTATAAAAGCGTAATTATTTTCTTTTTTATCCATAAATTTTTCTCAACTTCGGCCTGCCCGTCCGTAGTCCCGCTGAAAGCGGGACGAAGGAGGGCCTAAATTTTGATTATTTTAATTTCGGCTTTTTGGCTTATTTTTAATCTACTTCTTTTTCAAAAATAATCTTATATTCTTTAAACCCTAATTTCTTATAAAATTTCATCCCGCTATCATTTCCGACAAAAGCTCCTACTTTTAGTTTGTTTGCTCCCTTCTTTTCTGCCCATTTTTCAAGTATTTTGACCATTTTTGTCCCTATTCCTCTACCCCTATATTCTTTTTCTATATACATATTATCCAGCTCAACTGAGACTATATTGTTCCTACTGGTCGGTTTTTTCCTTAGCCGTCCGATCATATATCCTACTATTTTGTTATCCTCCTCACATACTAAAGTGCAGCTATTTTTAATACTATCCCTAAAATACTCCTTAGCTTTCTTAGTATAAGGCCATTTAATATTTAAAGTATGCTCATATTCGTCAAATTCTTTTTTAAAAAGAAGGCAGTTTAGCCTCTGT
>Ga0268279_1000858_pt1 | contig 18231 bp, 11 predicted proteins | sample saktaG_6_FD_190142 | JGI IMG/M metagenome (GOLD analysis project Ga0268279, IMG submission 190142) | Saline water microbial communities from Sakinaw Lake, British Columbia, Canada - sak_2010_1_5_80m | ecosystem: Environmental > Aquatic > Non-marine Saline and Alkaline > Saline ...
AATTTTTGCAGTAGAATTTTTCTGAAAGACATTTTTCAATTGTTTAAAAAGTGATACCCTCCATTTAAAATTATAACGATACCGGCTATCCGGTTTAACGGGTTCTTCTAAAGGTTGCATCTTATCAAATAAATCAGTTGTAGGATAATTTCTCTTAATTCGAGTTATTAGTGATTTCTTATATCGTACAGTTGCATACGAAATATCTTCTATTTGAGAGGAATCCAATTCTGTCATTATCCTTTTAGCGAGATCTAAATAATCTTTCTCACAACCGCTGTAGTATATAATTGGCTCGATAATAATTTTTAAACGGTATCCCTTTGCGTTTTGCACTTTTTGTGCGGCTTCTATTCTTTTATCTAATGATGCTGTACCATTTTCATAATTTGTAATAACGTAAGGTGTGTTAAAATTCATTGTAAAGCGTACCTGGTTGTTGCCATTGTATTTAAGCATTTCGTCTACATGAGATGATTGCGTTCTCAAGTTAATATCGACATCCGGATAATTTGACAATAATTTCATTAGATGGTTCATAAACCCTGAAATTGGATCTATGGCAATAATATCAGTGTATTCAGATATATTTAATCGGGGCCGGAAACCTTTATTTTTATCATAGTAGGTGGGTAACATTTTAACAATTTTATTCATTTTAGATTTTGTAACTTTTTCACCAACTTTTTCAAAGATCTTTGAGATATTGTCCTTAATATAAATGACTGCATCTTGATCGGAATTTATCCCTTTTTTTATATAATACATTCTTAATTTGTCCACTTCTTTTCCCAAAGCAGGTGGTACTTTATACAGGGTTTCCTTTCTATAGAATGATAATGCACACCATAAAACAAGAGCACTCCTGTATACATAGACTTCAGTTTCGATTTGTTTCGGCAATTCATTGATATTTGTATAAACCTGTTTCCAAGCGATCTGCGCATTTTGAAGATAACAAAAATCACAAGTGGATTCACAATGCCACCCTAAAATTAAAAGGGTCCCCAAATTTTCTACAACGTCTCCTGGACTTGGAAATATTTTACAGAATGGTCCTTTCCGGGTGGTTAATACGAGAGATTCTTTTGAATACCAGTATTTATCCTGGGGACTTAAATTTGATGGAAAGGGGGGAGAATCATTGCCTAATTGGGAAATGGGCATGTTTGGATATAATTTTTTTACTCTACTTAATATTGTTTGAGTATAGGGTTCATTTTGAGCGGATTGAGTAATGATTATTCTTTTAAATTTGGGTTGGAACTCCTGATTAATGGTTTTTAATCTATTCATGTGATAATTATTCCTTTTATTTATTATTTCGTGTCCGACTTGTCCAACTTTTTTATTTTTACTTAGCGAACACCAAACATATTGACGTTTCCGTGATTTATCCTTTTGGGGACCCCTTATTTCTGTAATATCATAAAGTTTGAGTTGTTGAGAAAGTTTTGTTTTAGACAGCGGCTCATCATAAATATCCCGGAAGGCTTTTAATGTAAGGTCTTTATCAAGGCTACCCTCAAAGTCGGACAACTTGGACAATTCTTCCTTATTGTACTTACATTCCTCGATTTCCGATAGAAACCAATCGTGATCATTGTTTTTAAGATGGTCACTAAATTCTTGAAAATTGTTTTTATAAATTCCGGCAATAGCATTTTTAAATTCGGTTTCTACTGGTTTTTGTGAATCCTGAACACTATAAGCAAAACTGCCTATGTAGGTAGCAAATGCATCTATTTCACATTTTATTGTTTTAATTGTGGAATCGCCTTTAAACCACCCACATGCCCGTAGAGGGGAACCTGTCTTGACTACTGAAAAGCGTCTATCATCTTTTTCAATCACGACCGGCACTTTGTGATTAGAAAGAAATATAAAATTCGTAGGATTGTCCTGACTAATAGAGTCTTTTCCCTTACCTTCAATCACCATGCTATCTTCAGTAATCCAGGTTTTTAATCGGTCTTGTCCTTTTTGTGAGGCTGAAACTTCATTAAAGCAGACTAACAAATGGTCTTTCAGTAATTTATTATAACGCGATTCAAGGGCATCTTGGTTAAGCAACTGGCAGTTATCAGCCCCAATTAAAGGTTTCAGGATATGGTTAAATAAAGTATTCTTTCCGGATCCCTGTGGACCTACTATTACCCACGCTGTGCATGTTTTTCCACCGGTATTAAAAATTACCGCCAGCCAGTTTAAAAAAGACTGATGAACCTTTTGGTCAGTGAAAATATTCTCCAGAAGTTTGTTAATTGTTGGGAAATCAGCGGACGTAACAGCCGCCCGCTGATTCTTGTGTTTTTGTTTGTAAATTGATCTACAGTAGGTATTGAAAATCAATCCTTCCTTGTCTTTCTGGAAACCAGAAGGCTTTAGTGGATCATAGACTACCCTGATTGGCTTAAAGACGTCTGGAGGATCAAAATTATAGGCTTTACACAAATCTCTAATTTGGGTTTTTGATCTTCTCCTGATTACTTTCCCGTTAGGTTTTATAAGAATATACTCCCCTGTTTCTTCTTCAAGATACAGGGGAGATTGATCATTTTCTTTTGACGTAGCGGTTGCATCTTCACCAAAAACAGACTTTATGATATCTTTTTGCAGTTTCTTTGGGATTTGCATTTTGTTGTCTATCAATTATCCCACCCTTTCAGTTTGGTTGCTTATGAATAATAAAGAGTTCATTGATAAAAATCAAGGCATCTTCTTTTGAGAATCCGTCATCTTTTAAAATGTGCAAGTATTCAAGATATTCATTGGGGTCATATAAAACCACACTTTTTTTCATTTCCCAGAGCATATTTGCAAATTTTCTATCATTCCCTGTTTCTGTTTGTTTTTCTTTTAAATTTTTTGTTTCCATACTTTAGTGTAGTATGGAAACGGTTAACCGACCCCAAAGCAAATTAGGTTAGTTAGAGTTATTTTAGGAAAAACTAAAATTTAAGTATTAATATGATTAGTCAAACCCGCCTAAAAATAAATACATTCCACTTTGTTCCCACATTTGTTCCCACATTTGTTCCCACTTGACGATACCTGTCTCGACGAGAAATCCATATAATCACCTGCCTTCTAAGCAGAGGGTTGCAGGTTCGAGTCCTGCTCGGGGTACACAACGAGATCCCCTCAATAATCATTAATTATCAATTGCTTAGTGTATTTAACAGGTCTAAATCCAGTTCAATACTTTTGCATATGCTTTCATCTAAAAATAGTTCGCTTTGCTTATGTATAAAATACATACGGCGTCGCAGTAAAATTGGTGTTCTTGAGTGTAAAAACGCATCCTGTTCTCCTGTTTTAATTTGTAAGTTACCAATTGAAGTTGACAACGCAATTGGTAAAGGACAAGGATAATATCAAGGTGACTTCTTTTATGCGTAAATTTCAGAAAAGTCCATCACGTGTGGTAAATTACTTTAAACACCCTAAGATCACTTACGCAGCATGAATAATACGTTTAATAATTGCCGGAGTAATATATGACTTCATGGAGTGGAAATTAAAAGGGATTAACATGACAAGCAATAAAATATTCAAGCCTGATCCATATCTAAAGCGATTATACCAGGATCCTGCTACACCTGTCAGGTTTATTAGATTCTTTTTCCTCAGGTGAGATCAATCCTGTAAATCTGAGAGGTGTTTACATTCCAAAAAAGTGATCAATCAGATTTTCCACCAGTTCATCCCCGGGAATAAAAGGCAAAGTAATATGCCCGTCATTCCGATGCTTTTTATTCCATAGCGCCGCAGTTTCCACGGCATTGGGATTGCGCCCCCAGCTGCGCCGGGCAACACCGCCCATGACGTCCCATGAAAGCCCTTTGCGAATCACTTCGTCGGCTTTTTCACTGCCGTCCAGTAAAATGCCATTTCCCCCGTTGCTGGCGCGCCCGATGCCGACGCCGCCGCCGTTGGCCAGGACAACGAGTGTCATTCCTCTGGCAATATTGCCGCCGAAACACTGCACCGACATATCGGCGGTTGTCCGGCTGCCGTCATAAATATTGGCGGTTTCCCGGAAGGGCGAGTCGGTGCCGGAAACATCATGATGATCGCGACCGAGCAGCACCGGACCGATTTCACCCTTGCGAACCATATCGTTGAACTTCAAGGCGATACGGACACGACCTTCCTCATCGGAATAGAGAATCCGGCATTTCGTACCAACAACCAGTTGATTTTCTTCGGCAGTTTCGATCCAGTGATAATTATCACGATGCAGCGAACTTAATTTCGGATCAATACAGGCCATAGCCGCCTGATCGGTTTTACGGAGGTCTTCATCCTTGCGGCTGAGGCAGACCCAGCGGAAAGGACCAAAGCCTTTATCAAAACAAATTGGACCTATGATATCTTCCACATAAGACGGCCAGATGAACCCTTCGGATGTGTCAACCCCGTTTTGGGCAATTTCCGGGACGCCGGCATTGAAAATAGACGCCATGAAGCTGTTGCCGTAATCCCAGAAATAGGAGCCATTCCCGGTGAGGCGTTTGATTACGCGATAGTGACGTCTGAGCGACTGATCTACAAGTTTGCAGAATTTATCCGGATCGGACTTTATCAGTTCGCGCCCTTCCTCAAAAGTTACTCCCACGGGAGTGTAGCCGCCTTCATAAACGGCATGACAGGAGGTTTGATCGGAGATCAATTCAACGTCAATATTATTTTTATCGATATATTCCAGCAGATCGACGACATTGCCGTGATAGGCGATGGAGACGGCTTTCCGGGCTTGTTTATATTCCCGCATCCAGGCGGCGATCTGATCAAGATTATCGGAAACTTTGCCGACCCAGCCCTGATCGTGGCGGGTTTTGATGCGGCTGTAATCCACTTCCGCGATCACGCCGATTCCGCCGGCAATTTCAACGGCTTTAGCCTGAGCGCCCGACATGCCGCCGAGTCCCGAACTGATAAAGAAAATGCCTTTCAGGTCTTTATCTTCGGGAATGCCGAGGTACTTTCTGCCGGCATTTAGCAGAGTAATAAAGGTGCCGTGAACGATTCCCTGAGGTCCGATATACATCCAGCCGCCGGCGGTCATCTGCCCATAATTGGAAACGCCCATAGCGGCGAGCTTCCTGAAGTGTTCCGGATTATCCCACTCCCCGACAATTAAACCGTTAGTGGAAATAACTCTGGGAGCCATCGGGTGCGATGGAAAGAGACCAACCGGATGACCGGAACTGACCACCAGGGTCTGTTCTTCCGTCATGATTTCAAGATACTGTTTAATTAACAGGTATTGCATCCAGTTCTGACAGACCTGCCCGGTTTCGCCATAGGTGACCAATTCGTAGGGATACAGCGCCACGTCGAAATCCAGATTATTATCAATATTAACCTGAAGCGCGCGGGCTGCCAGAATGCCTATATATTCGTTTACCGGTTTGCCCCAGATTCGACCTTCTGGGCGGAAGCGATACCCGTATATTCGCCCCATGGTGCGCAGTTCTTCCAGAAACTCAGGCGCCAATTTTTCATGTAACTCATCCGGGATATATCGAAGCGCATTTTTTAAGGCAATAACGGCTTCGTTTTTCGTCAGGTTGAATCCGCGGCTCGGGGCGCGGCGAATACCTTTGACAAACTCCTTGTTGGCGGGAAGTTCTGCCGGCAGTTTTACTGTCATAGCCGACGCAATATCGAAATTATTCATGATCTGCTCCCATATTGCTTTGAAATCTTCAACTTTGCGATCTCTGCGCCTTTGCGTTTATAAAAATATTTTTTCATTTTGGCAAACGTTCCTGTACCCGGGCCTGAATTGTTCCGTTTTCCAGATACTGATACAGATTTTTTCCCGGGCAGAGAGTCTCGGTATAATCTTTGTGACCTTTGATGTCATAAAGCGGAACATTGAATCGTTCGACTAAATATGCCGTGAGCTCAATGATCGCTTTCATTTGAGATTGATTTACAGTTGCGTTTTCAAAATTTCCCATGAGACAAATCAGTGCGTGTCCGGTAGGATCGTAATCCGTATTGGTAGCTCCGGGATAATTGATGGGTCTTGCTTCATATATTACGCCGTCAGGATCAATCATAAAATGATAGGGAATATCGATCCATTTTTTTTCTTTTCTACTCCAATCCTGAAGATTACGAATATGCTCAACCGGATCTTTATCAGGAGGGTAGTCAACTCCGCCATGATGGATAGTGATCTTGCTTATTTCGTGTTGGGGTAATATACCGGCGAGAGGTTTCCATTCCCAGTCGGCATGCCGGACGATCTGCAAATGATCCGGATAACTTAATTCCAGAATCTCATATTCTTTATGAATTGGTATAGAACACGCGCTGAAAATTAAAACTAAGATAAGAATATGAAGCATCCCGGATTTCATCGGTTTTCCTTTCAATAATTGCAATTAAAGTTAGCCAATTCAAAACTTCGGCACAAACTAAAGATAACGGCTTAGTGCTTGTATGGTCAACCCTGTTTTATTATCTTTGGCACAAATGCCGAGGGAATATTTTATGAACAATGCCAAAATAGTCAGTAATATCGGTGAACTTGTCAGCTATGACTCTGATTCGGAATCGATGAAAGTATATCAAAATGTCGATATGGTATTTGCCGATGGAGTCATTCGGGAAATTGGTAAAGATCTGTTTTCCAGTGAACTTGAGCTTTTCGACGCTGAAGGTTCGTTAGTTACTCCCGGTTTTGTAGATCCTCATACTCACCCGGTGTTTTTTGAAACACGGGAGCTGGAATACGAGATGAGAATTATGGGCAAATCCTATATGGAAATTGCCGCCGCCGGTGGCGGAATTCGTTCCAGTGTCCGCAGCTTACGGTCTGCCGACTATCAAGAACTAAAAGGGAAAGTCAAACAACGGTTGGATGATTTTTTCCGGTTTGGCACGACAACGATTGAAGCGAAAAGCGGTTATGGATTATCAACGGAAAGTGAGTTGATGTCGCTGCGACTGTTAAAAGAACTAGACGATGAGCATCCACTGGATATCAAGCGAACGTTCCTCGGCGCCCATGAATATCCAGATGAGTATCGCGAAAATCATGATGCTTATATCGATCTGATTATTCAGGAAATGCTGCCCAAAGTTGTCCGTGAAGGATTGGCGGAATTTTGCGATGTGTTTTGTGAAGAGGGCGTATTTTCAGTCCGCGAATCCCGCAGAGTATTGAAGGCAGCGAAATTTCTGGGACTCGGTATTCGTTTGCATGCCGAGGAATTCAGACCCATTGGCGGCGTTCAATTGGCGGCGAAATTAGGAGCCATATCAGCCGACCACCTGACCGCAATTACCGAAGAGGGGATCGATGCTTTGATTGAGGGCAACGTAATCCCGATCCTGTTGCCGGCGACGACTTTTTTCCTGGGCTCTGATCATTATGCGCCCGGTAGAAAGATGTGGGACAGAGGCTTGCCGGTTGCCATTGCCACGGATTTCAACCCGGGCAGCTCCATGACCCAATCCATGCCGCTCGTTATTTCAATTGCCTGCTTAAAACTGAAATTGACACCTCTGGAGGCACTGCAGGCGGCTACGTATAACGCGGCGCGGTCGCTGGCGTTGGAAAGCGCTGTGGGTAGCCTTGAGCCGGACAAACAGGCTGATTTTGTGATCTGGAAAATTGACCGTTATCAGGGCATACCCTATTATCTGGGGTTCCAGTCGATTCGCAGTGTTTGGAAGAGAGGGCGGAAAGTATGGTCGGAACCTGGCGAATAATACCGAAAATCAAAAAAATATTTTATTAAAAAACAATTGACAAAGAACCTATAAATATCTAATATCAGGCACATGAATCGAAGTGGGAATATAAAGGGAGGTAAAATTTTGAGAAATAGCAAGCCCGTATCAGCGCTACTCACATTAATAACTGTTTCAATGCTTTTTTCAGGAATTGCGTTTGGTGATTCAGATTATTATGCTTCCGTTCAAAAGATTTGTAATGCCTACCAGATAACAGTTGATTATGGTCGTATGAGTCTGATGGATCTGGAAGCTGGCGATAAAGAATTTACACTGAGCGTAAAAAGTACCCGAAGCCAGTTCGATCGCGTGATGCTGATTGGCTTTTATGCAGCCGGAAAGGCGATGAATTATCATAAGGTGCCGATCCGGAAAGTTACGGTGGTTATCAGTGTGGAGTATAAAGGCGCTCAAAATATTGTGGCAAGCGCTACGAGAGAAAATATTATGAAGTTTGTGAACGGTGAACTGACGTCGACAGAGTTTGTCAGAAGAGTTAAATTTGATTAATTTGCAAAATAACAATTAAGGAGGAATTCATGGATCCTTTTTCATGGTCTTATACGTTAATGATGTACCTGAGAGGAATAGGCTGGGCGATCGTCGCATCAATCGGTTTTTCATTTGGTGTTGGTCTGGCTATCAAAGTTTTTGATTGGTTATCGACTTCAATCGATGAATGGGAAGAGATTAAAAAAGGCAATATCGGCGTTGCGTTAATTATCTGTTCTCTCATCCTGATGGTCGGTCTGTTGGTCTATAAAGTCATATAATTAACGATTCAACACATTTACGGGAAATCCGGTTGTGAATGGATTTCCCGTTTTTGCTTTAGCAAAGTATTGTCTATTATATAAATCCTTTGATCAATAAAAAGGAGGTTGATTCCAGTATAAAAATGATGTATATTGACACTGGTAAAACAGGAGTTTAGCCATGAAAAAAGAACAACAAACCGAAGATAAAAATATAAATCGGCGCAATTTCCTTAAGAAATTGACAATGACAGCTGTTTTCACGGTTCCGACAATACAGACTTTTAAACTTCTGCAAGATAAACAATCCCCTTGGTGGTGGTGGACAGGACATCACCATCACCGAGTAGGTGAAACCGGGCCGCCACCTCCACCGCCTCCTCCTCCCGGGTAGGGTAGTGATAAATTGGGCAATCCCGATGAATATCAGGATTAAAAAGGGACGGAAAATTTCTGTCCCTTTTTAAATAATTTTAGGCGTAATGAATTTTAAAAAATTCGAGATTTTAATTGCTCCAGGCAATCTCGAAGCACATCGATATACTCGTTTTCAGTTGAGTAATTATCAGGAGACGGGGTTTCCTCAACCAGTAACATTTCCAGCATCTGCCGGCACATTGGATAAGATTTCAAGCGGAAATAAGAATCTGCCATATACCAGATTATATCCAAATTTGTAATAGTCGTATTATGCTCAAATATATAATAAGGGTTATTCAAGGGGTCTTGAATGGTCGTAGGTGCCAGTTCGATGATTCTTTCACCGACGGGAATTAGCTGATTTATCAGGGAATCCCGATAGAACGCGATGGTCATTCCAGCTAAAGCATCATAATTATCATTATTCAGAGAAATGGCTTTATTGAATTCCGTTCGGGCGCGAGCCAGAGAATCCAAATACAGTAAGCACCAGCCCAGGCCATTATATGAATCACTTTCTGAATTATTTCGTGTAGTCGTTTCGATAAAGCAAACAAGTCCTTGCTGGTAATCTTGTGATTCGAATGCCGCCCAACCCTCTGAAATTAGCATATTAAAGGACTGAAGTGTTTGAAAACTCAGCAGAAGGGATCTGGATTGATTATCTTTCTCGTCGGCACAAATAGCCTGTATAAAATATCCTGTGGAGGGTTGTAAATCTCTAATCTCCATACTATGATACTGGCGGAATTCCGGATCAGTAATAGATAGTGTATCGGTTTGTCCGGCGACTATATATTGAACGGTTGCGGCGGCAGGCTCTAAAGTTTCCCATGATATTGATACAGATGTGTCCGTAATATTTTTTAAAATGATTTCAGTCATAAATTCCGGAGGAATTTTATCCTCCCGGACCTTTATTATTTCTTTTTCACAAGATATAAAACTGAAAATGAAGATTATAAGAAAAGTTGTTATCATTTGATTCAATGTTACTTTCAATATTATTTCCTAACTAATTATTGATTTCAATCAATTTTCAAAGTTCAATATTTACTGCTATATAATCCAAAGCGCCGAGAAGCGCAGCTTCGAATGTAGCATAATTTGATTGGCCGATTTCCCAGGTTGCCGGCACATTCGGATCCAGACCGTTTTCTGGCCAAATGATATTCACCTGCTCTAAAGCTTTTCCCAGTTCAGCGGTTTTTATATACGCGTCGGCAGCCAGGAACCGTATTTTCCGGTGGTTTATTGAAAAGTTATAAACGAATATCCATTCCGGATCAAGATTAAACAATCTCGCTGAGTATCTAATTACTTCTTCAGGGACATCCAGAAGATTATTTGCCAGGCAAAGCCCGGCAATGTTGATTTTTGAGTTCGGTTCAATTTCTAAAACCCTGGTAAAATCATTGCGAGCCTCTTCATAATTACCCAGTTGTAATGAAATCCACCCTCGGGCCGCCAGACCATTCGGCGACAAAGGAAACTGTTCCAGCCAAACATTTATATAAGATTCTGCCTGGCTATAATCCTCCTCCGAATATGACAGCCAGGCCCGGCTCAGCCCGGTTGCTAAAGATTCGAATATCAGGGAATCGCTATAGACCGGTCCGTTGTCATAGAAATCCCAAATTTGGACCTGGTATTTATAGGTACGACCGGCATTGAAAAAGGGTAATGCGAGTGATTGCTTTTGCCGGAATTCCGAGGCAAATATTGAATCGACAACCGGGTGTCCCGCTATATGATAATATACTGCTCCCCGGCAAGCCTCATCAGTTTCCCATTGAATATAAATCGCCGTATCAGAGACCGTAGCTGTCGGGTCAACCAAAAACTGGGGGGGGACATTATCATCCACATAAGTAATTTTTTCACAGTTAGAGATAACAATCAGTACGATATAAAGAATGATTAGATAATTTTTCATTTTAATAATACCGGTTTATTTCAAATAGGTTGCTTTTTTAATATCTCGTTTCAATTTTCCGTCTCTTAATGTGCTATTTAAGACGATGAAGTAGATTCCTGAAGCGACTTCTGAGCCCTGATTATTATACCCGTTCCAGGTAGTTTTGTATTCACCGGCTTTCATAAATCCAGGTTTAAACTCTTTGACCAGAAATCCCCGTAAATCATAAATCTGAATTGCCACATCCGATTCCCATGAAATCACATAACTTATTTGAGCAGTACTATTGAACGGGTTGGGATAAACCGCCCCCAACTTAAATTCATTCTCTATCGGAATTTTATCCTTTTCGGCAACACTCTTAAAAAGCTGGTACACGCCGCCTTCGCTAATCGTGACTTCCGGGCTCGCTTTTGTTACAAAACGCCATTCACCGTTTTTATACTGATATAGAGCTTCGTCCCGGTATTTCCGGTTCTCAGGCAACCGAAGCCTCACCGGTTTATTGAAAACCATTTTTTCAGGATATACGATCAGAGCTTCGTCCAGAGCTTCCATATCAAGAGGAATCACCAGGTTCATCGCACATTGACCAAAGAGAACGCGGGATTCTTTTTTTAACGCCTTTTCCGGGATGGATAATTCATAACCCGATCGGGTGTCCTCAAGTTTCGTTAAAACGGTTGTTTTGACCAGAGCTGTCTGCAATTGTTCTGTTTTGGTCCGTCTGTTACCGGAAATATCGATTCCGCTTACACTCAGATTTAATGATTTTTCACCGGTCAGGCGATAGGTGAAATAATAAATGTTTGGCGGTGAATCGATGGGTTTTAGGACGACTTCCTGATTATTTGCCAATGCTGAAATGTCTGCCAGAGGTTCGGAAGGAATTATATAAAGGGTTATTTCATCAGGTAGGAATATATTTTGAGTTAAAGCAAAATAAAAATCAGGAGCGGTTTTGTCTTCAACTTTTTCTGCTTTTAATATAAAATTATGTGGGGATTCACCATCCAGGGTAAAGGGATGTCCCCGGGATGCCCGGATATCATCAAGCAATATCTGTTCACTTTCATCAAGAAGGGATATTTTGATAAATTGGGGCACTAATCTAATATGGGGCCAGAGAAGATAAAATTCCTGATCTGTTTTCGTAGTTGTTGAAGTTACCTGAGCATTCCATATTGACGAGGTCTCAAAATCTTGATGCAAATCGTAGGCATAGATACTCTTGTCGGCATGTTTAAAAGAGAGCTGCACATACTCTCCAATTTTGCCCATATCGGGCGCATCCCACCCATCTCTGATATCGACGGATTTTTGCGATACTCCTATTCCGTTTTCCATGTCCTGTAGCATGAAATCAGAGGAGACGACGCCGAATTTGCAGAACCAGTTCCAGTTGGACATAACACTGGATGCGCGGAATTTATAATTCATGCCGAACTTGCTAATCTCTATAGATTTACTTGATGCTTCGGTAGATTTAGCTAGAATCTTCTGATAGGGAATTTTCAGACCAAGATTTGTTGTCGAGTCAAACTGGATAAACCAGAACCCCTGCCAGTTGGCGAGTGAGTCAGAACTGCTATATTCCTGGGGAGTTATAATTTCGTACTGCCCAGCCTCATGATTCCAGATATAGGCATAAGGGCTGATAATGCTCTGGTCGGCAGCACTAGTCAGGGTCATTTCCATCCCCAAAGGTCCGGCGTCTTTGTCAATAACCAAGCTATTTGACCAGTCAATTATAAATCGATAGGGATTGGCAAACATATTATACCCTAAGGCCGGAGGTAGCCAATCAACATTCGGTGCCTGAGCTACCGGTAAGACTAAATCTTCACTGAGCGGTCGTCCCATAACATCAATATCTACCGAAGGTGCATAATTCTGCCAGATAAAATGTCCGATCCCGGGAGCCGGGTCAGGTGGTTGATAGATTGTCCCGTCTCCGTATTCGTAATACTCTGATACCGAATCCTCAGTGGTCCAGCGAATCATAGACCAGTTGTTTCCTTCGTAAGGCATCTTGCCCCCAAAATCGTCGCCATATACAGCCAGGGGGCTCGAAATATTCGGTAATACTGGAACGCCAAGTAGAACCCAGACCGAGTCGGGGAATCTGTTATAACACACTGTTAAGTCATATGGTCCGCTTAGGGAGGCTCGTCCGGTTCCCCCCCAGGCACCGATGTTTATACAGTCTCCATTGTCTTCGGGTTCAAAACCTATGTCATCATTAGGATCGCCGGTATCAAGGCAGGGAGAAATTGTATCATCTTGTGTCCAGGATCCAAAATGATAGGAGCCAAATGTACTCTTTATATTGAGATTGTCATCCTGCCAGTTATCACCCGCCAGCACATTATCGTCGCCGTCGGGATCGACAAAAAGCGGATCACTGCTAAAAGAACCCGGTCCCGCAGATAATTTGATATAATTGCTTGAATTGTTCCATACACAGTTGTATGAATTGTAAATTTTGGGAGAACCGTTGGAAATAATTCCGGCGACGGTATGTCCAACAATTATATTGTTTTTCCAATTTCCGGCCAAATTATTAGATGCTCCATCTATTCCGTATTGTCCCGATTGGTAGATAGTATTATTTATAATATCTACAAAATATGAAGAATTAGAGTTGATTGTAATCCCGTGACTGGTATTTTCATAACCAGTGTCGGCGAAATAAATAATATTATTCTTAAACAAACAATTTCCGATATTATTGATGTAAACACCGCTCCCGCCTCGGATGTTAAAAATGTAGTTTCTGACCAAAGCAATTGTTCCCGGAGGTACGATAGACTGGAGATAAATACCGTCATATAACTGAGAAATGGTATTAGCTGACGCCGAAACAAATCCCCGGGCATTTTCAACCCTGATCCCTTTGCTTTGTTCAACAACGATTCCGCAATTTTTAATAAAATTTTCATTTATCCGTGTGATACTCTTTTGATCGTTGCCCTGAAATTCAATTCCATCTGCACCAATATCCCAAATTTGGTTCCGATCAACGGCAATTATATTCACATTTTCCATGTAAATACCTTCATAAGCGCTTACCGTTTCGATAATATTACCGCTAATATATTTCAGAGTATTCTTTGATCCTATACCCAGAGAACGGATACCGGTATGATAAACCCGTCGGATAATGTTATTAAGAATTTCCTTACAATTTGACCCATCGGTAAAGATAGCTTCAGCCTGATAAATATCCGTAATTTTATTGCCGCAAACTGCATTGCAAATATCGGCATTATTTATATAAATACCCGTATAATTGACTTGACTTATCACGTTATAACAGATTGAGTCGGCATTGCTGTTTATGATATAAATTCCTTTTGCACAGTTAACTATGTTGTTGTTTTTTATATTTAAGTCTATGTCAACTTTTGAATCCGTGATATAGATCGCTGTGGGGCTAATGCCGTCAATTGTGTCTGCCTTGATATCCAGGTAACCGCCGGCGTTGGATGCATAGATGCCATAATCCAGGCTCTGAACGAATTTACATTGGGAGAACCGTAGATTGTCAGAATTGTTAATTTTGACCAGGGTATCACCTGAATTAAATGTAATATGATGAAAATGAAGATTTGACTGTTTCTGAATACTAAGGATTGTAGCGGCGTTTTCCCCAAAATTGATTTCCCCGGGGTTGCCGGTATAATACGAGCCAAAGCGCTCTCCCGTTTTATCGCCGGAATATACGATTGGATTGAGAATAAAACCGGACTGGGTAATCATGGCGGTTTCCGGATAAGTTCCGGGTGCGATTAGAACCGAATCCCCGGCGACCAGGGACTGTGTCATTGCGTAAGAGAAGGTCTTCCAGGCATTTTCGGGCGATCTGCCGTCTTTTGTATCATCTCCGTCGGTACGGATATAATATATATTACCATAACTTACCGAATCCGAGGCAGCGCCTAAAATAAATTGCCTCCTGTAGGTTTGACCGCTCAAGGTAAAATTATCTTTTTTCAAATCTTGACTGGCACGGGAATCCAACCAGTATTTTTGAGCCGAATTATTCCGGTAGGCCAGCCGAAGATTTTCTTCAGTTAGATCGGAGCCATAGTTGCCATAGGTGTAGACTAATTCATAGATACCTTCATCACAGGCGGACCAGATGTCCCAATAATGATCAGTCAGCAGGGTATCTATTGGTGTATCGATGTAATTAGGCGCTTCATCGACTCTTATTAGAGCGAGATATGTATAATTCCCCGCCAGACTATTCATCTTCATCTCATCACCCAGGGTGCTAGCAAGTGATATTTTTTGAAAAGGCGGTATATCATAAACGGCTTCGTCGCCAATTGGAAACAGAGACCAGACCCGGGACATATAGGCGGTATTATTGCCTGTGCCGTCATTTCCTTTTCCAGACAGATCATAGTAAATGTCGCCGAAGTCTTCATCCATCCGCCAATAGCCTTGTAAATGGGTCCAGTGGGGATGGGTATTGTTCAACTTTTTACACATCCACTCCCGGATCTCCGCCTGGGTCAGTGCCACATCCCAGATCCGAACTTCATCAATTCTGCCATCCAAAGGATAATTCATGTTAGCTTGATTGACAAATTCTGATGCCAGTGCACCAATAAGAAGCCCCTCATTGCTTGTTCGCAGATTTTGTGTGACTCTGTCTTGTGTATTGTCAAGTTTCCCATTAATGTAAAGATACAGGGAATTTGCATCCCATTTTCCCGCTACGTGATAGAGAACATTGGTTCGTAATTTTGTAACACTAGTCATTATGTCGCTAATGTTTCCTTTTTGACCGTATATGTTTTAGTGACAGAGTTCCGTCATTTTCGTTAAAACGAAGTGAATAACTTGTCTGTTGTCCAAGTTTTCTTTCACCCTTATTTACAATACCGGCATTGTATAGATGATTGTCAATTTGCACCCAGGCTTCGATTGTACCGGCTGTGGTCAGGTCCAGGGCGCTATTATCGGCTACATAGATAAAGGCTCCTTCACCAGCAAAGTCCACAGACCTGCCGCCCCCCTGTCCGAAAGAAATTTGGGGGCTTACCGTCAAAAAGAACAGAACAGCAGTAAACCTGAAAAAGTTATTTACGATATTTTGGTTTATCTTTAGAGATTTCATGGTTAATCTCCATATAAATAATATACTGAGTTTTAAACATTCTAAAAAAATTTAGCAATATTGTTAGGTAAAGTCAAACCCCGGGTGTTTTTTGGTCTTTGAATTTGATCAGGGTCACACCGAAATGCCGTGGGCATATTTCAATCCATCAGTCATTCTGATAAATTCCGGCAATTTTCGCTTCGTATTCGGTCTTATGAATGCCCTTTAAATTATGTTCTTTGCCCTCTAATTGATGTCTCAAAGCCGATAGTTCCTTACCCGAAAAACTAACAGCATTCAATACGTGAGTTTCAAAAGCTTTATAAGCCAATGGAGCGACAGCTCTGGTTATTTTTGCTATGGCTTTTCCATATTGCCTGATTTCCCATTGAGCGTGGTAATCAAGGCGTAATTCCAGAAAATGAAACAGGTTGTTCAGGTCAATCTGCCAGTACCATTGGGTATAGAGGGATAGCGGTAAGTTAATGCGCGCCAGTTCCCGGGCAATGCCGTCTTCAATCAAATTTCCATAACTCGTATAGGCGCTTTTTTGATCGTTGATTAAAATGTCCAGCACTTTTTGGCGCAGTTTTACAGGCACTTCTTCTTCTGCCCGACCTTGACGATTATCTTTACTTTGAAATTTTATCTGATCCGGATTTGGAACATAAAATTCATCTTCCATGATACTGTAGCGACCCGATATTTCATTGATCCGGGCAGTGCGGTGCCGGATCCACTGACGGGCGATGAAAATGGGCATTTTACAATGAAATGTCAGGATGACCTGTTCGAACGGAGAAGTATGCCGATGACTCATCAGGTAATCGATGAGAGCCCGGTCCTCACGAACAGATTTTGTGCCCTGGCCATAGCTGACGCGAGCCGATTGTACGATTCGGCTGTCTCCGCCAAGATAGTCAATCAGACGGACAAATCCTTTGTCCAGAACCCTAAATTCTTTATCCAGAATCGCTTCTGCTTCAGGAACAATTACATGCGCCATAGTGTTAATACTCCCGGATATTTAAACTAATGAAAATGTACGAATTTTTCGAATATGATAACAGGATGAAATAAATGTGATATTTTTCAATGAAAAGTGCGCTGTTTTTCGTAATTTTGTTCGAGAACACAAATGCTTAATCAATACACCATATTATCCATTTTATTAATACTGAGTATTCCAATTTTTGGCGAATCCGATCCGAACTGGGTGGATCAGGAAATTGAGCTCAAGCGACGACTGCTGGAAAACAGCAGAAAGATGGCGAAATCTATGAGTTTGAATAATCGTAAAGATTATGATGTGGGATATTACGGGTTGGATATTAATGTTGATATAAGCAACGAGAAAATTTCCGGGACAACTACAGTCAGAGGAAAATCCCGGATCGATGAGCTGTCATACATATTTTTAGACCTTACGTCTTCTATGCAGATCGACAGTGTTGGATCGGATGCCTGTAGTTTTTTGCGATCTGGAGATGGCTTTCATGCCTATTTTTCCACATCTTTAGATAGTGGGGATGTTTTTGAAATTCAGATAAGCTATTCCGGACATCCTGAAGCAGGCGGATTCCAGGGATTTGCTTTTGATTATCATAATGGCGATCCAATAGTATCTACTCTGAGCGAACCCTATTATGCCCATAGCTGGTTTCCGTGCAAGGACTTGCCCGGCGATAAAGCCGACTCCGCCGATATATCCATTACAGTGCCGGACAGTCTGAAAGCAATATCGAATGGAACTTTGATAGACGTGTTGGATAATGGTGACGGCACGGCAACTTATATCTGGCAGGAACGGTATCCGATCGCAGTCTATCTCATATCATTGGCGATCTCAAATTATGCCGAACTTGAACATTCCTATACAGGTTTGGACGGCACAGTCATGCCGATAAAACATTGGTATTATCCCGAGTATGCAGGTCAGATTGATAATCTTGCATTAACATCGGAAATGATCGGTTTTTTTGCCGGCATCTGGGGAGAATACCCCTTTATTAATGAAAAATACGGTCACGCCCAATTCTCCTGGGGTGGTGGTATGGAGCATCAGACATGCACCAGTCTGGGAAGTTATAGTGAACTGCTTATTTGCCATGAACTGGCTCACCAGTGGTGGGGCGATATGGTTACCTGTGCGAACTGGAAAAATATCTGGCTGAACGAAGGATTTGCACGGTATGCCGAAGCGTTGTGGGAAGAACACAATGGCGATGCCGAAGCTCTAAAAAAGTACATGGATGATATAAATCGAC
>Ga0268279_1000864_pt1 | contig 18165 bp, 20 predicted proteins | sample saktaG_6_FD_190142 | JGI IMG/M metagenome (GOLD analysis project Ga0268279, IMG submission 190142) | Saline water microbial communities from Sakinaw Lake, British Columbia, Canada - sak_2010_1_5_80m | ecosystem: Environmental > Aquatic > Non-marine Saline and Alkaline > Saline ...
TTCAATATATTCTTTTTTCATTTTTTAATTAAAATATTTTTTATTTGTTTTTTCCAGCAAATTATACTATTCCTTAATAGTAACGATTTATAAATGTTTTGCTTTTGTTTTTAAGATTTTATATTAATGTCACAGAATATCATCTTAAATAAGGAATATTTTAAGAATATTTTAAGAACATTTAAAAACTCAAATGAAATTTATTTTTTATTAGATTTTAAAAATTTAACGAAAAATAAGAAGATAAAAAAACAAATGAAACTTCCAAAAAAAACAAAAAGATTTTGCCCAAAATGTAATGAACGGACTGAACAAAAAATAGGCCTAGTAAGCATAGGCCATAAAAGGGGATCTTTAAAAAGAGGATCACTAATAAGGGCAAAAAAGAGGGGGGCAATGCCTGGAAAAGGAAATAAGGGCAGATATGGAAGTAAACCAGCAATTAAATCTTGGAAAAGAAAAACCAAATCTACAACCAGAAAAGTAATTATTTATTTATGTAAAAAATGCGGGAAATCTCGGCATGCAAAAAAATCAAGAAGAGTAAGTAAAATATTAATCGAATAAAAATGGCAAAAAAAATAACAAAAGTTATCTCAAGAAGAAAAAAATTTATTGAAATAGATCTTCCAATAATAAATAGTAAAGCTGAACTAATTGGAAATTCTCTACAAGATTTAGAAAATAAAACAATTAAATTAGATTTGACAAGAAATTTGAGGGGCAAAGCAATTGAGGCAGTATTAAAAATAGAAATCAAACAAGGAAAACCAATAATTAGAATAAAAAAATTAACATTAATGCCTTATTTTATTAGAAGAATGATTAGAAAAAGAATTAGTTATATTGAAGATTCTTTTGATGCACAAACAAAGGAAAGTGTATGGAGAATAAAACCTTTTTTAATTACAAGAAAAAAAATATCTAGGGTTGTCAAAAAAACACTAAGAAATAAGGCTAAAAATTGGATTGAAGATTCTATAATAAAAAAAACTAATGAGGAATTTCTAAAAGAAATTCTTGCAAATAAATTTCAAAGGGCATTATCTTTGGTTTTAAAGAAAACCTATCCTTTATCTCTTTGTGAAATAAGAATTTTAGAACTTAAAAAAGATCTAGAAGTAAAAGAAGTTAAAGAAATTAAAACAGATAAAAAAGAAATGAAAGAAAACAATGTAGATAAAAAAGAAGCAAAAGAAAAAGAAGTAAACAAATCTGAAGGAAATTTAGAGAAACCCCAAATAAAAGAAATAAAAAAAGAGAATTCCCAAACAAAAAAAACAGATGAAATAAGCAAAATTAAAAAATCTAGGAAAAAATCTAAAAAACCAAAGTTAAAACTTAAACCAAAAATTACAAAAAAGAAGATTAAAGAAAAGTTAGAGAAAAAGAATTCTTAAATCCTATGCAATTTACCCCTTATTTCTTTAAATTATTTATTCTAACAAATCAAAATACTTTTAAATTAATAAATCCTGAAGATTTAATGCCTCTATAGCTCAGTTGGTTAGAGCGGCGGTTTTGTAAACCGTAGGTCGTCGGTTCGACTCCGGCTAGAGGCTTTTATTAATTTAATTAATTTAAATTATTCTTCTTCAATTGCCTCTGCTTTTTCATCAACAATTAAAATATTTGCTATTTCTTCAGACAAATTTACAACATCCCCTTTTTTAAAAGGTCCAAGCTTTTTTCCTTCTAAATCTAAAAACTCTTCAGCATCATTTATAAAAACAATCATTTTATTTTTTGATTCTTGCGATTCTCCATCATCTATTCCCTTTAAAATATCTCCAATTTTTTTATCTTCTTTTTCTAAAGATCTCATAATACCTTCAAAAGCTAATTTTTCTATTGCAAGCATATTTTCATAATCCCTCTTACTAATCCCAGTTTCAGATGCAATAAATGCCAATTCTAAAATCTTCTTTTTTCTTCTAAGAATAAGTTCTTTAAAAATCGCGATTGAATTTTCAAACTGTTTTTTTATCTTTGAGATGGTTTCAGAAAAATCATCGTCTTGCTTATTTGCAATTTCTTTTTTATCTTTTAAATATATTGAAATCTCTTTTATAAAATTTTTAGGAATTAACTGCAATTGCTGAGAATATCTTTCCTTTCTTAGAGCATCATATAATTCTTTATAAGTTATCATTTTATTTTTTGAGCGATTTGAAATTCTACATTTGAGATTATCATATCAAATAGAAAAAGACACCCTTTAAAACTTTTATTATGCTGCATTAAAAATAATGCACCCTTTATTTAAAAAATCCTATTTTTTTCAACAGATTTTGACCATAAATCTTTCCAAAAATTCCTTTTTTTGATTGACTTTCTGAAAAATGGCTAGTTTTATCTTTATCTTTATTATTATAAACCAAAACCGGTACTGGATCAGAACTATGCCTTTTTAATTTACAGGGTGTTGAATGATCGCAAGTAACTGCTAAATCAATTTCTTTATTTAATAAAAATTTTTTAAGAAATCCGAAAAATTTCTTATCAATGATTTCCATCATTTTTTTCTTATCAAGAGGTTTATTGTCATGTCCTGGAACATCTGTTTCCTTAAATTGTATATAACATCCTTCAAAATTTCTATAATTTTTCTTTAAAATTTTAATTCCAAATCTGATTGTTTTTTTTAATCCATCATAAAGATTGGCGTAAACATCTATTTTATTTAATTTAGGATATTCAAAAGAAAAAATTTTCATTCCAGAAATTTTAGAAATGCCAATTTCTAAAGGCATTGCATTAATAGACATCCAATTTTTATATTTCTTTAATTTAGGTATTTTTACCCCCGGGCCCCTTGTTAGAATAATATTTGCAGGAAATAATCCTTTTTTCTTTCTTTCTAAATTTACTGGATGCTCATCTAAAATCTTAAAACTTTGCTTAACAAATGAATTAAGAATTTCAGAACCCTTTATAGATTCTTTATGGCTATCTAAAGATCTAGAAAATTCTAATTTATTTAATTTATTTGACTTCTCTTGCTTATTTAATTTTTTAGACCCATATTCTGGATCTATATCTGTAATTTTATCTGAGAAATTGCCCCTTAAAACAAGAACTGCCCGATGTTGTATTGTTGATTTAAACTTGAATTTGCACGGGAGTTTCACTTGTCTATTCAAACTTTCTGCTAATTGTTTTGCCTCTTTAGTTGTAAGGGTTCTTCCAGCCCTTCTATCTAAAATTCTTCTTGAATCTAGATTGTCGATTGTTCCAAAATTAATTCTTAAAGCAAGATTTCCTTTTTTAAATTTCATTCCAGAACCTATTGCAGAAAACACCCCCCTTTTGGATAATGAAGAATCATTTCCAAAAATAGAGACAATTGCATTATCTGAACCGGGAATTGTTTTTTCATTTATAGGATACACATAACCTAACATCCCATTTTTTGTGAAAAAATCTAAATTAGGAGTTTTTGCAATTTCTAAAACTGTTTTTCCACTAAAACATTTTAAACCAAGGCCTGCAGCCCCATCTAAAATGATTAAAATTCTTTTCATAGAGAAGAATAATAAAAGGATTATAAAAAATTATCTATTGATTTCTAGAATAGCTTCTTAATTTTGAAGCCATAATAAAAACAAGGCATAATAAAATTAATGCCTGAAATTTAGTTAATAAGGTAATTAAATAAGCTTATAAATTAAAAAGAGTTATAAAAAATATGTTTAAAATATTCAAGAATAAAATTGAAAATTGGATTAAAAAATCTAAAAAATACTTAGAGAAGACTCCAGAAGATACAGAAATAATAAGGAAGAAAATTGGAAAAAAAGAGTTAAAAAAATCTGAAAAACCTCAGAAAAAAACAAAACAAAAAAAATTAAACAAAAAGAAGATTGAAAAAATACAAGAAAAAGCAGATAAAATAATAGAAAAGGCCAAAAAACAAAAAATCCCGGAAATCTCTAATGAATTTAGCCCTGGACTTCAAAAATATCAACCCAATCTAGGGGAAATAAAAAAAGATATTTCTTTCTTTAAAAAATTAAGGCAAAAAATTTCATATAAAATAAACGAGAAAGAATTTAATGAGATTTTTGATGAATTAGAATTATTACTTTTAGAAAATAATTTTGCATTAGAAGTTATAGAAAATATAAAAGAGAAATTATCTAAAGAATTGATTGGAAAAGAAATCAAAAAATCTGAGTTAGAAAAAGAAATAAAAAATAAACTAAAAGAAAATTTTAGAAATCTTCTTATTGAACCAGATAATATTTTAGATTCTATAAAATTAAAAAAACATTCAGAACATCAACCCTTCATAATTTTATTTTTTGGAATAAATGGTGCTGGTAAAACAACAACCATTGCAAAAATTACAGATTTATTAAAAAAGAATAAATTTTCAGTTGTAATAGGGGCTGCCGATACTTTTAGAGCTGCAGCAATAGAACAACTTGAAGAACATTCTGAAAAATTAAAGGTCCCCTTGATAAAACATGAATATAAAAGCGATCCTGCAGCAGTAGGATTTGATACAATTAAATATGCAAAAAACAATAAAATAGATGTTGTTTTAATAGATAGTGCTGGAAGAATGCATACTAAAACAAATCTTCTAAAGGAAATGGAAAAAATTTGTTCAGTAACTAATCCTGATCTAAAAATTTTTGTCGCAGAATCTATTGCAGGAAATGATGCAATTGAACAAGCCAAAAAATTCAATGAAGCAATTGAAATAGATGGCTCAATTTTAACTAAAACAGATATAGATGAAAAAGGCGGGACAATTATTTCAATAAGTTATGCTACAAATAAACCAATATTTTATTTAGGAAAGGGCCAAAAATATGAAGACCTTGAACTATTTAATAAAAATAAATTCATTGAAGATTTAGGTTTATAAAGATATAAAAAATCAGGAAAATAAATCATAATATGTTAAATAAATTAGCTCAAACATTGAAAAAAGGCTTTGATCAAATAGCTGGAGCAATCTTTCTTGATAAAAAACTTATAGAAACTTTAGTAAAAGATTTGCAAAGAGCCCTAATTCAATCAGATGTAAATATCCATTTAGTCAAGGAAATTGGGGAAAAAATAAAAGAAGAAGGGAAAAATGAAAAGATAAAAGGGATTGAGAAAAAAGAACATTTAACAAAAATTCTCCATGATGAAATATTAAATTTATTGGGCAAAGAAAAACATGAAATTAAGATTGATTTAAAAAAACAAAATAAAATTTTATTGCTTGGATTATATGGTGTTGGTAAAACTACAACTTGTGCAAAAATGGCAGCATATTATTCAAAAAGAGGATATCGAGTTGCAATTTTAGGCTTAGATGTTCATCGCCCAGCAGCCTCAGAACAATTAAAACAATTAGGAGAGCAAATTAAAGTGCCTGTATTCACAGATAAATTAGAAAAAGATCCTTTAAAGATTTATAACAAATATAAAAAAGAATTAGAAAAATTCAATCTAATAATAATTGATAGCGCAGGCCGACATAACTTAGATAAGGGATTAACAAAAGAAATTAAAATTTTAAATAAAAAAATAAATCCTGAGCACAGATTTTTAGTAATTCAAGCAGATATTGGTCAGGCTGCAAAAACTCAAGCATTAGAATTTCAAAAAGCATGCAATATTAATGGCGTGATTATCACAAGAATGGATTCAAGCGCAAAGGCTGGTGGAGCATTAACTGCCTGTAATGAAACAAAGGCGCGGGTTTTCTTCATAGGAAATGGTGAAAAAATAAATGATTTAGAAAAATTCAATCCAAAGGCATTTATCTCAAGATTATTGGGTTTAGGGGATTTAGAGGGCCTACTTGAAAAAGTTCAATCTGCAGTAAATAAAAAACATGAAAAGAAATTAACTGCGAAATTAAAAAAAGGAGAATTTAATTTACGAGATCTTCAAGAACAATTAAAACAAATGAAGGGTCTTGGAAATTTTTCTAAAATAATGGAGATGATTCCAGGAGTAAATAAAATGAAAATTCCTGAGAAAGCATTAGATAATCAAGAAGGAAAAATTAAAAATTGGGAACATATTATTGATTCAATGACTAAAGAAGAGATAGAGAATCCAATAATAATCGAAAAACAGACTAAAAGATTGTCTAGAATTGCCAAAGGTTCTGGATCTAAGACTAATGAAATCAGACAGTTGTTAAAACAATATAAATTAATTAAGGAAATGAGCCTAAATAATCAGGATATTTCTAATGATTTTAATCAAGGGCTTTCACAAAAACAAATGCAGAAATTAGCAAAAAAATTTGGAAAAAAGTTTAAATTTTGATAAAATGGTTTCAAAAATCATTCAACAAGGTGCTGAGGCAATAATTTATTTAAAAAATAATCAAATTCTTAAAAAAAGAATAAAAAAATCATATAGAATAGACAAAATAGATAAAAAATTAAGGAATTCTAGAACAAAATCAGAGGCTAAAATCATGAATAAATTAAGTAAATTCATTAATGTTCCAAAAATTTTAGAAGTTGATAAAAATAAACAAGAAATTCTTATGGAATATATTAAAGGTGAAAAACTTTCAGATAATCTAGAAAAATCAAAATATAAAAAAATCTGTGAACAAATAGGAAAAATTCTGACAAAAATGCATGATCAAAATATTATTCATGGAGATCTTACAACAAATAATATGATCTATATTAAAAATAAAATTTATTTGATTGATTTTGGGCTTTCATTTCATTCACGAAAAATTGAGGATAAAGCAACAGACCTATATTTATTAAAACAATCATTAAAAGCAAGACATAACAAAATCTCTAAAAAATGCTTTTCAATTGTTTTAAATAATTATAAATCCAAGGATTATATTCAAATCATTTCAAGAATAAAAAAAGTGGAATCTCGTGGGAGATATAAAAAAAAATGAATGAACCTTCCTAAAAAATAATTAAGATTAATTAAACTTATAAACTAAAAAAAATTCTGAGTCATATAGCCCTATGGTGCAGTGGTCAAGCATTCGAGCCTTTGGAGCTCGCGACCCAGGTTCGAATCCTGGTAGGGCTATTCTAACATCAAATTAATTAGTTTGAATTGCATAAAATTTAAATAAGCAAATCTTGAATATAATATCATGTCAAAAATAAAAACAACAAAAACTTTAGAAAAACCAGTTTGGTTAAAATATTCAGAAAAAGAAGTCAAAAAAATAGTTTTAGAATTATTTGATAAAGGAAATTCCATTGAAAAAATTGGATTGATTTTAAAAGATCAATATGGAATTCCAAGGGTAAAGTTATTTGGGCTAAAAATAAAAAAAATAATCGAAGAAGAGAAAAAAGAAAAATGTAATGAACCAACCATATTAAATCTTAGGGAAAAATTAGATCAAATAATTAAACATTATAAAAAGAACAAACAAGATAAAAATGCAGAAAGATCTTTAATAATTACAAAAGCAAAATTAAAAAAAAGAGTAGATTATCATAAAAAAAGGGATAAAAAATAATTATCTTTTTTTATAAATAAAATGGTTGAATTAAGGGTTAAAACTTTTTCTAAAGAGCTAATAAAAAAAATAAAACATGAAAAAATTCATGTGATTAGTCATTATGATACTGATGGCATTACTTCTGCAGCAATCATTTCAGAAACCTTAAGGAGGTTATCCAAACAATTTTCTTTAAAAATAGTTAAGCAATTAAATGAAAAGGAAATTGCGCTTATCCCAAAAAATAAGCTTATTATTTTAACAGATTTAGGTTCTGGACATTTAAAAGAATTATCTGAAAAAGAAAATGAAATATTTATAATAGATCATCATGAAATAAAAAATAAAAAATTTGAAGGGGAAAATCTCAACATTTTAAACACCCATTTATTAAAAAAATATGAAAACTTATGTGCTTCAGAATTAAGTTATCTTGTTTCAAGAGAAATTTCTGAAGAAAATAAAGATTTAGCCAAATTGGCAATAATTGGGTTGATCGGAGATTCATTAGGAGAAGAAATAAACAAAATTAGAAATAATATTTTAAAGGATGCCGGAGTCATAGTCAGAAAAGGTTTTCTAATTTACCCTTCAACACGGCCTTTAGACAAAGCTCTAGAATATAATCCTAGGCCCTTTATTCCAGGAGTTAGTGGAAATTCTAAAGGAACATATGAATTATTAAAAGAATCCGGAATTTCAAAAATAGGGAAGCACTACAAATCTTTAATCGAATTAACTGAAAAAGAAATGAAGGCTTTAATGACAAATATAATGTTAAGAGTATCTACAAAAGAAAAAACTTCAAAGTTTCTTGGAAATTTATATTTAATCAAATTTTTTAATAAATTAGAAGATGCTAGAGAACTTTCTGCAATAATAAATGCCTGTGGCAGAATGGGTTATTCAGAAGTTGCATTGATGTTATGTTTAAAAAATTTAACTGCCAGAAAAAAGGCTGAAAGAATTTATTTTAAATATAGGCAAAAAATAGTCTCTGGATTAAAATATATTGATAAATTAGATAAATCAGATAAAATAATTGGAAAAAATTATGTTATCATAAATGCAAAAGATAAAATAAATGATGGTTTAATTGGGATATTAATGAGTATTTTATCTTTCTCATCAATCTATGCGCCAGGAACTATTTTAATTGGCATGACACAGGATAGTGAAAATGAAAGCAAGATTAAAATATCTGCAAGAATTTCTGGAAGAGAAAAATCAGAAAGAAATCTAAAAAAATTATTAGAAGAGGTCATAGAAGAGATTTCCGGAGAAAATGTTGGTGGGCATAAAGTAGCTGCAGGAGCATTAATTAATAAAAACCAAGAAAAACAATTCATAGATTCTATTAAAAGAAAATTAAAATTTGATTTAATAAAAATTCCATAAATTTAGATAAAAATTTCTATAAATAAATCTTCAAAATAAAATTGTCGTTTTTCTGGAAGAATATTTATTAAGTAATATTTATTAAGTAATTTTCTTTGGAATTATTATGTTAGGCATTATATCAAGATTAAAAAACAAAGCAAGTTTTGAATTGGAAAATCTTGGTTGGCTAATTCTTGCATTGATTATGCTGGCAATATTGATTATTGGTGCGCTTATACTTAAAGATAAAGGGTTATCTGCAATAGATTTTATGAAAAATCTTTTAAGATTTAAAAGTTAAACCTCATTAAAATTCCCAAATAAAAGAGAATGCAAAACATAATTAAAATAAATAAAAAAGCTGAAAATTCAGGAATGAAAAAACTATTAAATTTAATTATAATACTCTTAGTAATAGCTATTATCGTGTTCTCTATTGTTTATCTAAAACTTCCAGATAAAATAAAGGATTTGCTTCCAGACTGGGGAAATCCTGATCCTAAAAATAATACAAACCCAACAAACAATCTTCCTTCAATCATAAAAATGCAAGAACAAACTCCATACAAAGAAAAATCATTAACTTGCCCAAGCCCCTATAAAGATATTTACCTAGAATATTGGGGGAGTTATCCAGATGTTTTTAGATTTAGATTTAATAAAAAATTAGGTCGCCCCCAAATAATCCCGATGATAAATGGGGATTATTATTCCACAAAAGAATGGTTAATTTCTCCAAACATTTTAGATAATTTTGAAAGAACAAAAAAAATACACAAAGATGAAAAGAGCCATATTGAATATATTATGGAAGCAAGAACTGAGGAAAATTTCGTAGAGAGAATTTTAGAAATATATTGTCTTTGGGGATATCAAGGATATTATGGAATTTACTTTAGAGAAGGGTTCCCATATTTATCAGCATCCCACTCCACAAAGAAATGTACACCTGAAGGGCTCATTTTAGATAGTGAGAAAAAAAGAATTCTAGAAAAATTAAATGACCCAGAATTGCAAATAGAATATGAAAGAAGAATAAAAATTGCACCTGAAGAATGTAAAGAAGATATTTATCTAACCTCTGTAGATGATGCCACACCTGAATGGACAATAGAATCTGCAATATTAGAATTAAAAAACAGAAGCCCAGATTCAAAATATTCCAAAAATAGAGAATTTATTAATGATTTATTCCTGAATCATCTTTTAACAGAAGAAGAATGGAATGATATTCGGGGAAAAGGTTTATTTGATACACAAGAAAATATCAAACATGTCCTTAATTTATTAGAGGAAAACCTTATAAAATGGCAAGAATTTGTTGGGCTTAAAATTTTAGAAATAATAGAAACAAAAAATACTAATCAATATAATGAAAATGTTTCAAAAGATACTGGGGCAAAATCTTTTGAATGTTTGATTTTACAACAAGCATTAACAGAAAGCAATCTTAAACATTGTATATATAATGCAAATTACCTAGATAATCCCCTTTACTGCAGTACTACACAAAACATACATCGGGTTTTAAAATCTTGGGGGGATGAAGAAAGTTATGGGGTTATGCAAATAAATACAAATGTTCATGATAAAGTAGATGTTATTAATTTTCAAGAAAATGTTGAATATGGCATTAATCTTTTAATTGATCATTATAGGGATAAATTACAAAATTATCCTGGAGGACAGGATTATTGTGGGAAACATTATGGGGGTTGGGAACTTGCATTAAGATATTATAATGGTTGGGCACCAAATAATTGTGATAGTGGAAATCCTAATTATGTTGAAGATGTGAAAGAGAAAAGAGTAGATATTATGAACTTATTCTCTGAATGTAAATATGGATATTAAATAAGAAAATTTAAAAAATGAAAAGAAAAAAAGTAATCCAAAATAAAAAAGCAGATTCAATATCCTTTTTAGGGGGGAACACCCTAAATATTATTATTGCGGCTTTATGTCTTGTTATATTAATCGGTGTGGGGGTGAGTGCTTACACATTATTTAAAACTAAAACAAATATAAAATCTGCAGAAGATAATTTAAATGCATTTATTTCTGAATTTAAACTCTTTATGGAAAATACAGAAGAATTAAAAAGAGAATTTTTGATTTTAGGTCCAAAGAAGTGGCAGATTATGTTTTATGAAATTCCAGGATATACCCCGGAAGCCTGTAAAAATTACAATTATTGTGTATGTATTTGCAAGGATAAAGATGAAACAACTTGTGATGAATCTAATAAAGGCATTTGTAAAGATTTAACATATAAATGGATTGGAAATAAAAAAAAATATAAAATAGATGAAATCCCCTATGCAATAAATCTAGAAAAAGATACAGAATAAAATAACTAAAAATGAAAATAAAACAATTTATAGAAAGAAAAAAGGCTATCAGCAGTAACATAATGCAAATTCTAGGGTGGATTATTTTTTTTGCTATTATATTATTTTCTGTTTATTTATTATTAAAAAATCTCTTAATTTAAAAAAATTAGTAAAATGAAAATAAGAAAAACAAACAAAAATGCTATGATCTCCAAACAGCTTCTAGCAATTATAATATTAATAATTAGTTTTGCCGTTCTTTTAATGTTTTATTTGATTGTAGATTGGAATCCTAAAATTGACAAAGAATCTTGTCATACTTCTATTGTACTCAGAAGCACTTTTAACAGTGCTACAAAAGCCTTAGAAGCCGGTAATGCAATTCCCTTAAAATGTAAAACAGAAAAGATTTGCTTTACAATATCTGGAGAAGATTGCGAGGCTTTTGGGACTCCTTCTAAAGAGAACCAAATAACAAGAATAAAATTAAATAGCGATCCAACAAAATCTAAAGAAACTATAAAAGAGACTATTGCAAATGCATTATATGATTGCAATTCAATGTTGGGCGAAGGAAAATTAGATTTCCTGCCCCATAAATTTTGGACACAGAATTATGGATTGATTTGTTCAAGATTTGCATTTGATAAACAAGCAAAAGAGGATCTTAAAGGATTAGGTTATGGAGAACTTTATTTATATTTGCAAAACAAAAAAATTCCAGATGGAAGAAGTTATTTAGAATATCTTTATCCAGGAATCCAAGATTGGGCTGTATCAAAAACAATTTTTGAAGATTTGAAAGAGCAAAGCCAGGATCCTGAATTTGAAAATTTAGAATTTAAAGATTGGAAGATTCAATTTGGAACAGCAGAAAATGGTTATGCAATAATAGCTCAAATGAAGAATATAGGAACCTGGGGGAAATATGCAGAAATTGCCGGGGTTTTTACTATAACTATTGGTATACTTGCAGCGATTCCTACTGGAGGCACAAGTAGTGCACTAGTTAGCATAGGGCTTGGTTTATTAAAAACAGCAGTAATTGCAAGCGCAAAAATTGGTTCTGGAGCGATCTTTATTTATGACCATCCTAATGGAAAATATAACTGGATTCCTCCAACAATTTATCCTTATAATAAGGAAGCCTTGGAGGGATTGGGATGTTCAAGTTTTGAAACAGCACCCTAAATAAAAAAGATAAAAATAAACATGAATAAAAAAGCATTGGGCCCAGTAATAGAAAAAGTAGTTTTCATCATTATAATTTTAGTTTTTGTATCTGCCTTATTTATTTTTATAAATCGTACAGGTAATTCAAATAGGTTGATTATGGAAAAATATTCCAGGCAAATCGCATTATTAATTGATAATGCAAAAACCGGTATGTTAATCGAACTAGACATTTCAGAACTTTATGATTTGGCTAAGAAACATCAAATTTCTATCAATTCTATATTAAATATAGATAATGAAAATAGGAAGATAAAACTCAAAACTTCTGATTCAAATTATTATGAATATACTTTTTTCTCAGATAACCCCATATTATGGAACTTAGACGATAATAAAGAAAAAATAATCTTAGAAATAAAATGATGCATTTTAAAATAAAAATTTTCAATAAAAAACAAGCAGATAGTAGGTGGTTATCTCCCTGGTTATTGGTTATTCTGGGTGTAATTGGATTAATCATTATTGTGGGAGTTTCTATTTGTTTTTCAAAATCCCTTGATTTAAGAGAATTAGAAACAAAAATTTTAACAAACAAATTAGTTGACTCTATCTCAGAAAATGGTTATTTAAAAAAAGACGTTTTAGAAGCGAACTTTGATGTATTAGAGGAAGCAAAATTAGACAAAAAAATAATGGAAAATGGGGGAAATTTTTATTTCAATATAACTATAATTTCTGAGGATTCTAAAAAAATTGTAAAGAAAATTCTCCAAGGTACAAAAGGTTTAGAAGTCCAATGTGGACTTCCAGGAAAAGCACTTGCTAAATGCTATCAAAGAAAATTAATTTTAGTAAATGAAGCGAATCCTTTAGAAAATCTAAAAATTCAGATTTTAACAGTTATAGAAAAATCTGAATTTTAAAAAATATAAAATCCTTTAAAATGAAAATAAAGAACAAATTAAAAAAACTCGAAAAAAATAAAAAAGCAAGCATTGGTGCAACTTTCACGGGGATACTCGCCTTATTTATAATCCTTGTTTTTTCTGTAATATTTATCTTAGGATGTATTGCGCTCGGAGAAGGGGATAAATTAATTAATATGAATGAGAAAATAATTTTAGATTATAAAACAGATTTAATATTTCAAAAAGCATTTTTTGGATTTTTAGAAAAAAGGATAAATTTTAATAATGAAACAATAAATATAATTGATCTCATAGATAAAGATTCTCCAGAAAACCCAAATAAAGAAAAACTAGAAAAATTTAGAGAATTCTCAGATAATTTTCTGCAAAATAATGCCCAAGAATATGGGAAGGCGTGGATTAGAATTTATGAACAAAGTAGGGAGGACTTCCAATATTTTCATGGAGAAACCTACCAAGAGTTTGAAGCTTATTATGGTATATCTGCCCCTTCTGCAAATCCCTGCGATCCAAATTGGGGTGGGGCAATATTATTTACATTTCCTTTATTAAAAAACAAAAGACTGGTTATTTGTTTAGAACCAGAAATAAAACCCAAAATAATATGAAATTAAAAAATAACAAAAAAGCTATGTCAATTGCAATAACCTTTTTGGTGTTATTTAGTATCGCTATAATGGTTCTTATATTATTCTACTTAAATCTACAAAAACAAGATGCAAAAGAAAAAATAACTATCTTTAACACCCTTGATAAAGTTTATATTGAATCTAATTTACTAGATTATTATACTGAGAAAATTTTCAAAAGCTCTGGCTCTAATTTCAAACCTTCAAATACAAAATCAGAATTTATTATTGAATTTTTGAGTAATCTAAATGAATACAAAAATTCAGAGGGAATTTATTTTGTCCCAGGATTAAAACAAATAGAGGCCCAAATAAATGAAGAAAATATTTTACTAAATTCTTCAAGATTAAAATTAAAACTAAACATAAATTCAGAAAAATGCTTGTTAAAGGATGGCAAGAAAATCATTGACATTAAATATACTTATTCAAAAACATTTGAAAAAGTTTTTAAACTCTAAATTCTTTACTAAAAAATAAAAAAGAGGAAAATGGAAAAAAAAGCTTCAGAAATCACTATTGGAACTATTATTTTTATAATTCTCGGGATTTTAGTATTAGTAATTCTTATTTACGGATTTTCTACTGGATGGTCAAATCTTTGGGAAAGAATAATTGGAATTTCTGGAGGAGATGAAAATGTTCAATTAATTGTTCAAAATTGTATGATTGCTTGTGAAACTCAAAGTCAATATGATTATTGTACCAAAATAAGAACAATTAAATTCAAAGAGGGTGAAACATTATATACAATTAAAGGAACCTGTGATAATTTAGAAGAGCAAAAAGAGATGGAGACCAATAAAATGGATGGGGAAACTTTTATCCAAAAACCATTACCACCAACAGAACTTTCTTGTAATATAGAATGCCCAACCCCTTAAAATTCAAAAAGAATTCCCACTAATTATATTAAAAATATCTAAAATTTAATTTCTTACTAAACTTTAAAAATAAGTTATTACTTATTATTCCAAATAATTCAAAACTAATAAGGAAATGGAATATGCACATGCTTCAAAAAGAAAAACAAAGAATGACAAAAGAGCTAAATCAAGATATAACAGATATAAAAAAGGTGGGAGTAAGAGAACCCTAATTAACATAGAAAAAGACGATTCAAAAATAAGGAAAAATAAAAAGAAGAAATAAAAGGGGAGAAATAAAAAATCAAAAATAAGCAAAAAATCTCTAAACAAAAATGCTACTAAATTTAAATATAATTCGTCCAGAAAATATCTTTCTGATTATATTGGGATTCATCTGGATTATTGGGGCAATTCTTCAAGATTTAAAGAGAAGAGAAATAGATAATTTTTGGAATTTTTCTTTAATTGCAATTGCACTTGTATATCGTTTATCTATTAGTGTTTTGAAAAATGATTTTTCTTTTATTTTATATGGAATTGGAGGATTTCTAGTCTTCTTAATTATTGGATATTTATTTTATTATCTTAAATTATTTGGGGGAGGAGATACAAAATTATTAATCGCCCTAGGAACAATTCTTCCATTTAGTAATAATCTGATAATAAGTCTAAAACTTTTATTCTATTTTGTTTTATTATTATTAATCTCTGGTTCAATCTATAGTTTGATTTATGCATTTGTTTTATCTATACTAAAAAGAAAAAAATTTGCAAAAGAATTTATTAGACAATTTAAAATTAATAAAAAATTACTTTTCTTAGGAATAATAATTTTTGGGTTATTTGAAATTATTGGATTAATTTCAAACCAAATAAGTTTTATTTTATTAGGGGCAATCATTTTATTATTCCCAATCCTATTTATTTTCTCAAAATCTATTGAAGAATCTTGTTTAATTAAGAAAATATCTCCTTTAAAAATAAAAGAAGGGGATTGGCTCTATAAAAATATTAAAGTGAATAAAAAAATAATAAAAGCTAATTGGCAAGGCATTTCTGAAAAAGAATTAAAATTAATTCAAAAAAAATATAAAAAAAATATTTTAATAAAACAAGGAGTTCCATTTGCTCCAAGTTTTTTAATCGCACTTATTCTTTTGATTCTTTTAGTTTTTAATTTAGGGTTTTTATTCTAATTCCTAAACAAATACCAAAAAAGAAATACCTTTTTAAAGAATAGAAAATTATAATCAATATCTTATAAAAAGAAGTGAAAATGGAAGTTGATGAAGTAATTAATAAATATTCTAAAAAAATTGAAAGCCAAATAAGTAGTTTTAATGAAAAAAAGACAGATCTTGGTTCTGTTTCTAAAGAATACGATCAATTTAAACAAGATATGATGCCTGAAATTTCAAGATGGGAGGGGTTTACTGAATTCTTTGGCAATATTGTTAAGTTTAAATTATCTATGGAATCTCAAAAAAAAATCGCAGATAAATTAGAAAAAGCCCACTTAAACCTTTCTCCGAATGAAGTTATGGGCGCTGCATTTATTTCTTTTCTAATAGTTTTTTTTGCTTCAATATTTTTATCAGTCATCCTTTATATTCTCCAAGGGACTTTTCCCCTATTATTCTTATTTTTAGGAATAATTTCTTCTTTACTTTTATTTAATTATTTAAATTCTATGCCAGATCGGCTGGCTATTAAATGGAAATTAAAGGCAGGTAGTCAAATGATTCCTGCAATTTTATATACTATCATTTATATGAAACATACTAGCAATTTAGAAAGGGCAATTAATTTCATTAGCCAACATCTTGAAGCACCACTGTCTTTAGATTTTAAAAAAATTTTATGGGATGTAGAAACTGGAAAATATTCTTCAATAAAAGATAGTTTAAACAATTATTTGAAATTTTGGAAAGATTCTAATTCAGAATTTGTAGAAAGTTTTCATTTAATAGAATCAAGTTTATATGAACCATTAGAATCACGAAGGATTCAAATTTTAGAGCAATCTTTGAGAGTAATTTTAGACGGGGTTTACGAAAAAATGTTGAAATATACTCATGAAATTAAATCTCCTTTAACAAATTTATATATGCTGGGGGTTATCCTTCCAACTCTAGGATTAGCAATGCTTCCTTTAGCATCAGTATTAATGGGCGGAGTAATTAAAGAATTTCATGTTTTTGCTTTATTCAATATCATTATTCCTTTTCTTGTTCTTTACTTAACTTCTCAAATAATGCTAAAACGTCCAGGAGGCCATGGTGAAACTACACTATTAAGAAAAAATCCCCTTTATTATTTATATAAATCAAAAAAACCCTATTATTTTGCTCTTTTAATTTGTTTGCCAATATTCTTATTAGGAATTCTCCCATTAATTTTTGGCTATACTGGTCTCCCCCAAATTTTAGGACTTTCTAAAGATTATGTGTTTTCAGACATAGGTCTTGGCTTCTTAGGGGGTGGGAAATTATTTGGATTTGAAGAAACTTCTAATGGGATCGTCGGGCCTTTTAGTATTTTTTCTCTATTTTTAAGTTTATTAATTCCTCTTTCAATTTCTTTATTTTTTATAATTAGTTTTTCCTTAAGATCCAAAGAACTAATTAAATCAAGAGATCAAACAAAAAAACTTGAAGCAGAATTTAATTCTTCATTATTCACTTTAGGAAATAAATTAGGAAGTGGAATTCCTGCAGAACTTGCATTCTCAAAAGTAGCTGAAACTTCTAAAGGCCAAAAAACTGAAAATTTCTTTAAAATTGTTAGTTTAAATATACAATCTATGGGTATGAGTCTAGAAAGAGCAATATTTGATTCAAAAAGAGGTGCTTTAATTTATTATCCTTCTAATTTAATTGCAACAAGCATGAAAATATTAATTGAAAGTGTAAAGAAAGGATTAAAAGTTGCCGCACAAAGCCTCACAGGAATTTCAGAATATGTTAGAAATCTTCATAAAATAAATGAAAGACTAAAAGACCTATTAGCTGAAATAATTAGTGATATGAAAAGCAATATGACATTTTTAGCACCCCTTTTAGCAGGGATTGTAGTGGGTGTTGTTTCTATGATAAATGAAATATTATTAAAACTAAAAGATTTGACTGCAATAGGCACTAATGAAGCCTCACTTATTGGGGGATTTAACTTACTGAATATCACTGAATTATTTAATATTTTGAATATGATTCCACCCTATTTCCTACAAATTATTATTGGATTATATGTTATTCAGATTATTTTTATTTTAACAAAAACCCTAGTTACAATAAATTGTGGAGAAGATAGATTAAAACAAACTTATGAAATCTCAAAAAATCTTCTTAAAGGAACATTATTATATCTAATAGTTTCGGCAATCTCTATGCTTGCACTTTC
>Ga0268279_1000868_pt1 | contig 18120 bp, 20 predicted proteins | sample saktaG_6_FD_190142 | JGI IMG/M metagenome (GOLD analysis project Ga0268279, IMG submission 190142) | Saline water microbial communities from Sakinaw Lake, British Columbia, Canada - sak_2010_1_5_80m | ecosystem: Environmental > Aquatic > Non-marine Saline and Alkaline > Saline ...
CTTTGGTTTCTTTTAGGCTTGGTCCTCAAGATGCAGAATTATTAGAAAAATATTTTGCTCCAGAATTTTCAAAAGAAGATTTAATTAATCTTCCAAATTTTAATTTTTATATAAAATTAATGATAGACGGTGTTTTATCTAAAAGTTTTTCAGCAATGAATATGCCGCCTTCTAGTTTGCCAGAGCGACCATTTATACAGGAAATAATTCAGTACTCACGTGAACATTATGCTTCCTTACGGCATGAAGTTGAAAAGAAAGTTGCGCATTGGGAATCGTTAGATTTTTCTCCAAGTTTTAAAGGTTCAGGTATTAGAGATAGAAAAATTGGAATTAAAGAAGGTTGGGAAGCAGTATGTACTCATTGTGGGAAAAAAATCATTGTGCCTTTTCAGCCTGATCCTGCTAGATCTGTTTATTGCGATGAATGCTTTAAGGAAATAAGGATGCAAAGAGGAGGAAATTCAAAGCAAACAAGTTCTGCTCAGCACTATGGTTCTAAAGCTGAACCTAAGAAGGGAGAAATAAAAGAAATAATTAAAGATATTTTTCGTCAAGATACCTAATTAGAAATATGAAAAAAATTATTGCTGTTGTTTGTGGTGGGAAGAGTGGAGAGCATGAAGTGTCTCTACGTTCGGCTTTTTATGTTTACAATAATATAGATAAAAAAAAGTATAGAGCAATAATTATAGCTATTGATAAAAAAGGAAGGTGGTATTTTAGTTATAATCTTGAAGATATTATTAATACTAGAAACCAGTTATGGAAATTAAAATCTAATTTAGAAGAAATTGTACTTTTAAAATCTAAAAAACGTAGTCAGGTATTTAGTTTAAAGGAAAAGAAAAATTTAATCGGAATAGATGTATTTTTTCCATTAATTCATGGTACTTATGGTGAAGATGGTTGCTTGCAGGGATTTTTTGAACTTTTAGACGTTCCTTATGTAAGCGCAGGAGTTTTAGGGTCAGCCATAGCAATGGATAAAGAAATAGCAAAAAGATTATTAATGCTTGAAAAAATACCTGTAACAGAATTTGTTGTTATTAAGAAAGAAGATAAATTAAAAGAAAGGAGGAATAAAGTTAATCAATTTATAAAAGAATTTCATTTTCCACTTTTTATCAAACCTGTTTCTTTAGGGTCTTCAGTTGGAGTATCTAAGGTTTTTAATAAAAAAGAAGTTGATAAAGCTATTAAAGAAGCTTTTAAATATGATACAGAGATTATGATTGAGAAATTTATTAATGGAAGGGAGATTGAGTGTTCGGTACTAGGTAATTTACATCCCAAAGCTTCTTTGCCAGGCGAAATTAAGTCTCGTTCTTTTTATTCTTATGAGGCAAAATATTTGAATTCTGAAGATGCAAAATTATTAATTCCTGCTCCTTTATCAAAAGAGTTGATTAAGAAAGTGCAAAAATTAAGCATTAAAGTATTTCAAACATTAAAATTACAAGGCATGGCTCGGATAGATGTTTTCTTAAAACCAAATGGACAATTAATAGTTAATGAGGCAAATACTATTCCTGGGTTTACTCAAATTAGTATGTATCCTAAATTATGGCAAGTTTCAGGAATAAAATATTCGAAATTAATAGACAAATTAATTCAATTGGCTATTGAGAATTATAATAGAAAAAACAAATTAAAAAGAGACTTTCAATGAAGCTTTCTTTTAAAAAATTCCTTGGAAGCATATATCATGCTTCTCAAGGAATAAAATATGTGTTTTTACAGCAGAATTTTTTTTTAATGATTCTTATAACGATAGGGACATTAATATTAGGATTTTGGTTGCAGATTTCCTATTTTGAATGGTTAATTATAATTTTTCTTATAGGTTCTATTCTTAGCTTAGAAATATTAAATACTGTCCTTGAGAGAACATTAGATTTTCTAGAACCATATATTTCTGATAAAATTAGAATGATTAAAGATTTAATTGCAGGAGCAGTTTTTTTAGCTTGTTTAACTGCTTTAATTTTAGGATTTATAATATTCCTTCCCAAAATTATTTTCAAATTTTAAGAATTATTAAAAAATGCAATCTTCTTCTGAAGAAATAAAGAATAAATTAGATATTGTTGAAGTAATAGGGCAATATGTAAAGTTACAAAAAGCAGGAGCTAACTATAGAGGCCTTTGTCCTTTTCATAAAGAAAAAACCCCTTCATTTTTTGTTTCTCCACCTCGTCAGATTTGGCATTGTTTTGGTTGTTCTCTCGGGGGGGACATTTTTTCTTTTATAATGAAGATAGAAAATGTTGAATTTAAAGAAGCATTAAAAATATTAGCTCAAAAGGCGGGAGTAGAATTAGTTTATGAGAATCCTCAAGTACGTTCTCAGAAGCAGAGAATAATTGATGTTAATAAAGGAGCATCAGAATTTTTTGAACAGAATCTTTGGAAAGAAAAAGTTGTGATAGATTATCTCTTAAAAAGAGGATTGGGAGAAGAAACAATAAAAGAATTCCATCTTGGCTGGGCTTCTGATGAATGGAATGAACTTAGTAGTTTTCTTATAAAAAAAGGATTTAAATCAAATGAAATATTAGCTAGTGGTTTGGCTATTTCTAAAGATACAGATATTTATGATCGTTTTCGTTCGCGAATCATGTTTCCAATAGAAGATTCTTCTGGTAATATAGTTGGTTTTACTGGTAGAATTTTCCAAAGCAAAACTTCTTTGAAAACAATCAGGGATATAGAAAAAATAGGAAAGTATATTAATAGTCCGCAAACTTTGATTTTTGATAAAAGCAAAGTTCTTTATGGTTTATCTAAGAGCAAAGATTGTCTTCGCTCTGAAGGAAATACTTTATTAGTAGAAGGCCAAATGGATTTTTTGGCTGCTTGGCAGTCAGGTATAAAAAATATGGTAGCTACTTCAGGAATAGCTTTAACTTCTTATCAATTAAAGATTTTAAAAAGGTATAATGATACTTTGGTTTTAGGCTTTGATATGGACGAAGCAGGAGAAAAAGCAGCTGAAAGGGGTATTGAATTAGCTTTATCTAAAGAATTTAATGTAAAAATCCTTAGATTGCCTGAAGGAAAAGATTTAGCTGATTTTCTTATGGATAAAGAGAATAAAGTAAATATTAAAGATTTAATAGGCAAAGCAGAAGCAATAATGGATTTTTATTTTACTAGAGCCCAAAACGAAGGCGATAAAACAAATATTGATGGTAAAAAAGCGATTGCTTCTTATTTTCTTCCTAAAATTAAAAAACTTAATAATGTTTTAGACAGGTCTTTTTGGATAAATAAACTCTCGCGTTTTATCAATATTCCTGATCAGGCTCTTGAAGATGAATTAAATAAGTTGCAAGAAGAAGGTGATAAATCGATCATTGATGAAAATGAATCTCTTTATCAATTTCCTGCTGCTCAATTGCGATCGCGAATAGATGGTATAGCCGAAAGGATAATTTCTTTTTTAATAAAAATGCCTTCATTAAAAAAAGAGGCTTCTAGTTATGAGCCATATTTTCCAGAGAATTTTCAAACGATTTTTCAAGTTATTAAAAATATTTCTTCAGGAAAAGATTTAAGTACAGAAAATTTGAAGAAGGTAAATTTACCAGAGGATTTAATCAATCAAATTAATCAATTAGCGTTAAGGGCTGATTATGAAACAGAATTATTGGAGAAATTTCAGGTTTCTATTGAAGAAGAGTTTAAAAAAGAATTAAAGGAATTAAAAAAAGAATATATTAAAAAAAGATTAGAGGGGATAGAAAAAGAAATTCGTGTTGCTGAGAAAAATGATGATAAAAAAACATTAAAAGACTTAATAACAAAATTTAATGAATTATCAAAACAATTATTAAATTAATATGAAACAAATTAAAAAAAACAAAAAAGTGAAAAAAGTAAAAGCTGAAAAAAAGAAAAAGAGAGTAAAAGTTATTAAAAAAGTAAAGAAGGTAAAGAAAATAAAGAAAATTAAAAACGTTAGAAAAATCAAGAAAATTAAGAATATCAAAAAAGAAAAAAAACCGTCTAAAAAAGGAAAAGTACAAGAAAGAATTAATGCATTGATTGAAAGAGGTAAATCACGAGGATTTATTACTCAAGACGAGATTTTAAAATATTTTCCTCGCATTGAATCGGATATTAAGCTTTTAGAAAAACTCTATGATTCTTTAGCTGGAGTTAACATTGATGTTGTAGAAAGCGGAGATTTATTGATACCAGATAAAGAAATTTCCCAGAAAGAATTAAAGAATGCTTTAAAAGTTTCAGGTTCTAGAGTATTATCTGGTGCTGTCCAGTCATACTTAAGAGAAATAGGGAAAGTTTCTCTTCTAACTCGTGAAGAAGAAAGAGAATTAGCTAAAAAGGTGGACAGTGGAGATGAACAAGCAAGACGAAAGATGATAGAAGCTAACCTCCGTCTAGTTGTTTCTATTGCTAAGCGCTATATCGGCAGAAGTAGAAATTTAGGTTTATTAGATTTAATTCAAGAAGGCAATATTGGACTTTCTAAAGCTGTTGATAAATTTGACTATAAAAGAGGGTTTAAGTTTTCTACTTATGCTACTTGGTGGATTAGACAAGCAATTACACGCGCTTTAGCTGATCAAGGAAGAACAATTCGTATTCCTGTTCATATGGTTGAAACAATTACTAAATATTTAAAAACAAGAAGATCATTATCCCAGGCACTAGGAAGGGATCCTTTACCAGAAGAAATAGCTTCGGAAATGGGAAAAGAAGTTAATGAAATTCTTTATCTTATGACAATTTCTCAAAGCACTTCGTCTTTAAATCAACCAGTAGGAGATGAGGATGGTGGCAGCCAGCTAGGAGATTTTATTTCGGACACCAAAACAATTACTCCTGATGATCATGCAGCGAGAGAATTGTTAAAAAATGAATTAGAAAAAATTATGAGTGAGTTAGCTGAAAGAGAAAGAGAAATTATAAAAATGAGATTTGGTTTAGAAGATGAAATTACTCATACATTAGAAGAGGTAGGAAAGGCTTTTGGAGTAACAAGGGAAAGAATTAGACAGATAGAAGCTAAAACATTGGAAAAGCTTAAAGAACATTCCCAATCCGGTAGATTAAAAGAATTTTTAAAATAAAAGTTAAATGAGTTTATTAAATCAAATAAAAAAGAATTCTTTATTGCGAAAAACAATTGCTTTTTTAGCTGGTTTAAGATTTGGTTTTCCAGGACGCAATCTTACGATTATTGGTATTACAGGAACTACTGGTAAGACTACTACAGCTTTTATGATAAAAAACATATTAGAAGCTAATGGGATAAAGACAGGTTTAATTAGTACTGCTGGTTATTATATTGGCGATGAAATCATATATCCAGAAGCTTATATGTCAAGCACAACGCCTGATCTATTTTTTCTTTATCGTTTGTTAAAAAAGATCGCAAAAAAGGATTTGAAAGCACCTGGCACTGCTCCTGATCCATTTTTCCTCCAGTATTTGCTGAGAAAAATGGTAAGAAAGGGTTTAAAGGCTGTAGTGATTGAAGTTTCTTCATTTGGTTTGATGTATGAACGGGTTTACGGATTAAATTTTTCAGTAGCAGTTTTAACTAATATTTCTTTTAATCATCATATTGCTCTCCATGGTAATATGAATAATTATGTTTCAGCAAAATTAAAGCTTTTTCGTAATTTAAAATTAACATCAGTCGCTGTTTTACCAAAAAAAAGTGAATATTTTGATTTATTTGCTAAAAATACACAAGCTCAAATTTTAAGTTTTGGTCTTGATAAAACCTGTGATTTATGGATGGATATACAAGAAATTACTAAAACAGAGAATAAAGTTATTATTCATTACAAGAATGAATCTTTTTCTATTAATTTACCCTTACCAGGGCTTTTTAATATTTTTAATGCCTTAGCAGCTATTGGTGCTGTACATAAGTTCTCTTTCAGTGCTGAAAAGCTAAAAAGAGGTTTAGAAAGTTTAAAAAATATTCCTGGACGGTTAGAATACATAAACGGTAAACAACCTTTTTCTATTATTGTAGATAAGGCAAATACGCCAGCAGCCTTTTGTGGTATAATAGATTTTATTAAAATTTTAAATCCTAAGAAAAAAATTGCTGTTTATGGAAATTTTGGAGAAAGTCCGTTAAAAGAAAGAGAAAAATTAGCAGAAATAGCAACTAATTTTTTTGATTTAACTATTATCACAGAAGATGATCCGCAAGAAGAATCTCCACAGAAAAGCATTGACGATTTTCTAAATTTTATTAAGAAAAAGAATATTGTTTCAAATAAATACTTATCTTTTTTAAACAGAAAAGAAGCAATTCAGGAAGCAATAAAACAGGCTAATAAAGGAGATTTAATAGTGATTCTAGGAAGGGGAAACGAGAAAACGATGGATTATGGAACAAAAGTGGTTCCTTTTGATGATAGGCAGGTAGTAAAGGAAGTATTAAAAGAACAAAAGTATCTTTAAAGGTTAGGATTAATAAGTTTATGAATTCAAAAGAATTAAGAAAAAAGTTTTTAAAGTTTTTTGAGGAAAAAGGGCATAAAATAATTCCTTCTGCTTCTTTAATTCCAGAGAATGATCCAACTACTTTATTTACTGGTTCAGGTATGCAGCCTTTAGTACCATATTTAATGGGAGAACTTCATCCAGAAGGTAAGCGGTTAGTAAATGTTCAAAAATCATTTCGGGCTGAAGACATTGAAGAAGTAGGCGATAATCGTCATACTACTTTTTTTGAGATGTTAGGCAATTGGTCTTTAGGCGATTATTTTAAAAAAGAACAATTAAATTGGTTGTTTGAATTTTTAGTTGAGGAGATAAAATTAGATCCTAAAAGAATCTATGCTACTGTTTTTCGAGGGAATAAAGAAATTGGTATTGATAAAGACTCAGAATCTGTTGGAATTTGGAAAGATATTTTTAAAAAAAATGGAATTGAAGCTAATGATGTTGATTATTCTGAAAAACATGGACTTCAAGAAGGCCGTATTTTTTATTACGATGAAACCAAAAATTGGTGGTCACGCTCAGGAATTCCGGTCAATATGCCCGTAGGAGAAATTGGGGGGCCAGATAGCGAAATTTTTTATGACTTAGGAGAAGATTTAAAACGCCATGAAAATTCTAAATGGAGAAATCAACCTTGTCATGTTAATTGTAATTGTGGACGTTTTATTGAAATTGGCAACAGTGTTTTTATAGAATTTATTCGTTCTAAAAAAGGGTTTGAACCTTTACCTCAAAAGAATGTAGATTTTGGAGGCGGTTTAGAACGAATTACTATGGTAAGTCAGAACAAGGATAATATTTTTGAAACAGATTTATTTATTAATATTATTAAAAAAATTGAAAAATTATCAGGTCAAAAATATAAAGATAATATGCAATCATTTGAGATTATTACTGATCATTTAAAAGCTGCTACTTTTATCATGGGTGATGATAAAGGAATTATTCCTTCTAATGTTGATCAGGGATATATAGTTCGTCGATTAATTCGAAGAGCTATTCGTTATGGCCGGCAAATAGGTATTCAAAAGGAATTTTGGATTAAGGATATAGCAAAGATTGTAGTTAATGATTATGAATATGTTTATCCTCAATTAGTTCGTAATTTTGAATTTTTATCGAATAATTTAGGAGAAGAAGAAATTAAGTTTAGTAAAACCTTGGAAAAAGGATTAAAAGAATTGGAAAGATATAAAGATAAAGAAAAAGAAATAACAGGAATGATGGCTTTTGATTTATATCAGACTTATGGATTTCCTTTTGAAATGACTGAAGAAGAATTATCTAAACATGATATTAAAATAAAGAGTCCAGAAGAATTTAAAATAGCGTTGGCTAAACACCAAGAGCTTTCTAGAACTGCTACTAAAGGTAAATTCAAAGGTGGATTAGCTGATGTTTCTGATGAAACTAAAAAACTTCATACTGCTTGCCATCTCCTTTTAGCTGCATTAAAAAAAGTATTAGGAAATCATGTGGAGCAAAAAGGTTCGAATATTACTGCAGAACGTCTTCGTTTTGATTTTTTTCATACTGAAAAACTTACTAATGAACAAAAGGTAGAAGTTGAAAAAATAGTAAATAAAGTAATTCAAAAAGATTTACCAGTATTTTTTGAACAAATATCATTAGAGGATGCTAAAGAACAAGGAGCAACAGGGGTTTTTGAATCAAAATATGGGGAAAAAGTAAAAGTTTATACAATAGGTAAAAACGATGATTTTTTTTCAAAAGAAATTTGTGGTGGTCCTCATATAGAACATACTGGTGAATTGGGATATTTTAGAATTATTAAAGAAGAATCATCGAGTGCAGGAATTAGAAGGATAAAAGCAATTCTGGAATAAGTTGTTTTTTTATGATATACTAAAAAATAATATATAATAATGGAAAATTCTCAAAAAAAGAAAAGAAAAGTTAAAGATATCTTTTCACCTCACGAATTAAATAATTATTCGTCTGATCAAACACAAATTGAAACGGAAGAAATTCCAATTCGTTTTATTGATAAAGCAAAAGTGGAAAGAAAGATTGAGGATACTAAAAGTGAGGAAAACATCACAGTAACCGCTTCTGCTTTAAAAGAAAAATGGACTAATAAAAAGAAAGTATTAGACAAAAAATTTAAAATTCTTTTAGGCGTATTTTTTGCTTTAGTTGCTTTTTATTATTTAGGATTTGTTTTATTGGCTAAAGCAGAAGTTAATATTACTACAAAGAAGATGGAAATGCCTTTTTCAGGAACTATTTTAGTTGATAGAAATGTTTTTGCCACAAACTTTAGTCAAGCTGTTATTTCTGGAAATCTGTTTGTTTTTAAAGCAGATGAGACTCAAGAATTTTCTAGTACTGGTCAAGGCAAAGACGAAAGAAAAGCTAAGGGTATAATTACAATTTATAATAACTATTCTACTTCTCCCCAGATATTAGTTGCTATAACGCGTTTTGAAACTCCGGATAATAAAATATTTCGTTTAGATTCTCGTATTGTTGTTCCTGGCGCTAGTACTAAAAATGGAGAACTTATACCATCAACTATTGATGTAAAGGTTACTGCTGACGAAGCAGGACCAGATTATAATATTGATGCTTGTAATTTACCTGATTGTAAATTTACTATTCCAGGATTTGAAGGAACATCAAAATTTGAAGGTTTTTATGGGGTTTCTACTAAAGAAATGACTGGTGGAAGTTTCGGTGCTGTTCCTTTAGTAGCATCAGAGGATTTAAAAAATGCAGAGGACATAATCCTTCAAACAGTTATGGATTCTATTGAGCAAGATTTACAAAATAAAATTCCTAAAGAATTAAAAGTTTTATCAGAAGCAAAAAGTGGTATAAAAATTACTAATGTGGATAGTGATGCTAGTGTGGGGGATTCTAGAGAAAAATTTACTGTAAGTGCTGAAGGAGAAGTTAATATAATTGCATTTAATGAAAATGATATTATTGAGTATATACAAGCAATGTTGGATGAAGATAAAGATGAGAATTATGAATTCTGTCAAAAACCAGAATTAGAGTATTTAGAATTTAAAACTGATTTTAATGAAGGTACATTAAAAATGTTGGTTAAAACAAATCAAATTGCATGCCATAAATTATCTTTAGATGAAATAAAGCAAACTATTGCTGGTAAAAGCAGAGAAGAATTAGATAAAATTTTTGAGAGTAATCTTGGTATAAAAGAGGTGGAAGTAAAGCTTTGGCCGCTATGGATAATGAAAGTGCCCAATTCTTTGAAGAAAATTAATCTTTTTATTGACTAAAACTAGTTATTTTGATAAACTAATAACGCTTTATGGAACAGAAAAAAGAGACCGAACATCAAGAAGCTAGTCGCAAAGAAGGAGTTGTAACTGAGTCTTTGCGTAATGCAGTGTTTAAGGTGCGTTTAGATGGGGAAGATAATGAAATATTAGCTCATTTAGCTGGTAAGCTTCGTCTCCACCACATTAAAATTCTTCCAGGTGATAGAGTTGTAGTAGAACAATCACCTTATGATTCTAGCCGTGGTCGCATTGTTTATCGGCTGTAAACCGATTATATTTTAAATATGAAAGTCAGAGCATCAGTAAAAAAAATTTGTAGGAATTGTAAAATAGTACGACGAAAAGGTCGCGTATATGTTATTTGTTCAACTCCTAAGCATAAACAGCGTCAAGGTTAATATTTGAATGTTTTTTTATTCACTAATTTTTAAAGATAAATCAATTTAATGGCTCGATTCTTAGGTATAAATATTCCAGATGATAAAAGTATAAACATTGCCCTTACATATATTTATGGAATAGGGCGTTCTTTATCTGAAAAGCTTTTAAAAGAAGCTAATATTGATTTTGGAAAGAAAACAAAGGATTTAAGTATTTCCGAATTAAATTCTTTAAAAGAATTAATAGAAAAAAACAAGATAAAAACAGAGGGCGATTTAAGAAGAGACCTAAGGGCAAATATAAAACGTCTTATAGATGTCAGCTCTTATCGCGGAGTAAGACATACAAGAAGATTGCCATCGAGAGGGCAGAGGACAAAAACAAACTCTCGTACAGTTAGGGGAAACGTACGAAGAACAGTTAGCTCTGGAAAGAAGAAAGCCCCAACAGCAAAGTAAGATTAATAATATTAAATTTGAGATATGGGTAAAAAGCGAGTTATTACTAAATCAGGTGAAGATACTAAAACTAAGCAGAAGGCATCTTCTGGTAAAGCCAAAGGCTCTTCTAAAAAACATTTAGAAGTTGGAAGGGCTTATATTCAAGTTTCCTATAATAATACAACGGTATCAATTACTGATTTAAAAGGTGATCTTGTTGCGTGGTCTTCAGCTGGATCCTTAGGTTTTAGAGGTCCTAAGAAAGCCACAGCTTTTGCTGCATCAAAAGTAGTAGCAACTTTAATAGAAAAAGTAAAAAAAGTTGGATTAAAAACTATCGAAATTTATGTAAAAGGAATCGGAGGCGGAAGAGAAACAGCAATTCGTTCTTTAGTTAATCAAGGCCTTGATGTTACTTTAATAAAGGACATAACGCCAATGCCCCATAATGGTCCTCGGCCTCCAAAAGTAAGAAGAGTTTAAGAATTAAAATATATTATGTTAGAAGATAAATGTAAAAAATGTAGAGCAGTCGGAGAAAAATTGTTTTTAAAAGGAGAAAGATGTTTCACTCCTAAGTGTGCTTTAATAAGAAGAGGAATTAGAGTTTTAGGAAAAAGGAAAAGAAGAAAAACATTAACTTCATATGGGAAACAATTATTAGAAAAGCAGAAGGTGAAATTATCATATGGAATGAGAGAAAAACAATTCCGTAGATATTTTAAGATAGCGTTAAAAAAGAAAATTTCTACTCCAGACGCTTTAGCTCAATTAGTAGAGAATCGTTTTGATAATACAGTGTTTCGTTTGGGATTTACAACTTCCAGAACAATGGCTAGGCATTTAGCAAACCATGGACACTTCTTTTTAAATGGGCGGAAACATGATATCCCTTCTACAATTTTAAAAAAAGGCGATGTTATTTCTATTAGACCGCAGAGTATTAGTAAAGTACCTTTTAAAGATATTAAAGAAAGATTGAAAAAATATAGCCCCGTAAAGCATCTCAAATTAGATTTAAGCAAGATGGAAGGGGAGGTTATAGCAGATCCTGATTTAGGAGAATTGCAATTACCCTTTGATTTTACTTCAATTGTAGAACTTTATAGTAGATAAAAAAAATAATTTAAAATTTTTGTACTATGTTTCATTTACCTTCTTCAATAAAAATTATTGAGCAAGAAAAAAACTATGGGAAATTTCAGATCGAAGGATTGTATCCTGGTTATGGGGTAACTATTGGTAATGCTTTAAGAAGAGTTCTTCTTTCTTCCATAGAAGGCGCAGCAGTAACATCTTTTAAAATTAAGGGTGTTCATCATGAATTTTCCACTATTAATCATGTTGCTGATACAGTTTTGGATATAATGCTTAATTTAAAGCAATTGAGAATAAAATTACACAGTAATGAACCTCAAGTTTTAAAATTAAAAGTTAATGGTGAGAAGAAAATATATGCCAAAGACTTTGAAAATAATCCAATGGTGGATATAATGAATCCTGATTTATATATTACAGAAATTACAGATAAAAAAGGAAAAATAGAAATGGAAGTGATAGTGGAAAAAGGGCTAGGTTATTCACAAATAGAGGAACGCAAAGAGGAAAAGATTCCAATAGGTACTATTGCCGTTGATGCTATTTTTTCTCCGGTTCAAAAAGTTAATTTTCAGGTAGAAGACATGAGGGTTGGAGAAAAAACTGATTACAACCGTTTAATTTTTTCTATTGAAACTGACGGATCTATTTCTCCAAATGAGGCTTTAAATAAGGCATCTGCGATTCTGAAAGATCATTTTGCTAATATTGAAGAACAGTTTCTTCCAGAAGTAAAAAAAGAAAAAAAAGCAGCTTTTAAAAAAGAAGACAAAGAACCAAAGGATATTCTTATAGAGGATTTAGACTTAGGGTCTCGAACAAAAAAAGCCTTAATAAATAATGGTATTAAGAGTTTAGCTGGCTTATTGAGATATAACGAAGAAACTTTATCAACTATAGATGGTTTAGGTAACAAATCCTTAAAAGAAATAAAAGTAATTCTGAAGAATTTAAAATATACATTAAAGTAAATTAGATGAAGCATTTAAAAAAGGGAAAGAAATTTCATAGAAAGAGAGATCAACGGAAAGCTCTTTTAAAAGGGTTAGCTGCTAATTTAATATTAAAGGAAAGAATTAAAACCACTTCAGTAAAAGCTAAGGAAGCAAAAAGTAAAGTAGAGAAGTTGATAACTATTGCTAAAAAACAAAACTTAGTTGCGCTGAGAAGAGTTAAAGAAAATTTACCAGAAAAAGCAGCTAATAAATTATATTATGAAATTGCTCCATTGTATAAAGATAGAAAAGGTGGATATACGAGAATTATTAAAACTTCAATAAGAAAGGTTAGGGATGCTTCTCCTTTGGTGATATTAGAATTTGTTAAAGAATCGAAAACAATAAACAAAGAATAAATGGAAAAAGAGAATAAAAATATTGCTACAATAGACGCTGAAGGGCAATCTTTAGGAAGAATGGCATCTAGAATCGCTATGTTACTTCAAGATAAACATAAACCTGAATATGCTCCAAATAAAGTTGGAGAGACTGTTGTTGTAATAGAAAATTTTAGTAAGATAAAACCTTTTAAAGAGACAAAATTAAGGACAAAGATTTATTATAAACATACTGGTTACATAGGTCATTTAAGAGAAACAAAATTAGCTGATATGTGGGAAAAAGACCCAAAAAAGGTTTTAATGATGGCAGTTAGAGGTATGTTGCCCAAAAACAAACTTCGAGACAAAAGATTAAAAAGATTGGAAATACATTTATAAAAGAACTAAAAACTAAAAATTTGTAAGGTATGGCAGTTAAAAAAGAAAAAAAAATAAAAAAAACTACAGTAAAAAAGAAAGAAACGAAGAAAGTAGTAAAAGAAGAAGTAAAGAAAGAAGTAAAAAAGGAAGTGAAGAAAAAGTATATTGAATCTATTGGTAGAAGAAAAGAAGCTGTAGCTCGCGTAAGGCTTATTAAAGATAAACCAGGCTTTATTATTAATGGAAAAACAATGGAAGAATATTTTTCTTTACAGGATTGCCATAAAAAAATATTAGATCCTTTTCGTGTAACTGATTTAGAGAATAGTTTTTTTGTTTCAGTAAAAACAAATGGAGGAGGGATTACAGGCCAAACAGAAGCGATTAGATTAGGAATTAGTCGTTGTTTAGTAAAAATAGACGAGAAATTAAGACCTGTATTGAGAAAAGCAGGATTTTTAACACGTGATGCCCGTATTGTTGAAAGAAAGAAATATGGTTTGAAAAAAGCTAGAAAGGCTGCACAATGGTCAAAGAGATAAGCTGACTTTGCAAATATCGCTGAAACCTAGTAAAAACAATCATTTATTAATAAAATACATAGTTTGACGAATCTATCAATAGGTATATAATTTAAGTAGTAAACTATTATGTTTTACCGCAAGATAATTATTTATCTAGCAAGTCTTCTTAAGACTCAAAATGCCTTCTGTTAAGGCATTTTTTATTATAAAGATTTAAATAAAAAATAATATGGGAAATAAACAAAAGCACCTTGAGTTTATTCAAGGAGCCATAAGTCGGATGGCTGGTAATTCATTTCTTTTGAAGGCCTGGACTGTAACATTGATTTTAGTATTGCTTACATTTTTTATAGAAAACGTAAATTCAGATTATGTTTTTGTTATATATATTCCGATAATTATTTTTTGGATTTTAGATGGATATTTTCTTTACAAAGAACGGTTATTTAGATCCTTATATAATCATGTTAGAGAGTTAGATGAAAAAGAAATTGACTTCTCAATGGAAACCAAAGTTTTTAAAACTTGTAAAAATAGTTGGCTCGGCTCAATTTTTTCTACAACATTATTGATTTTTTATTTAACATTAGTTGGTGTTATTTTAATAATAATATATTTAATCAAATAAAATTATGAGAAAAGTATTTTTTAGCTTTCATTATCAAAGAGACATCTGGCGAGTAAATCAAATCCGTAATATACCTAAAATTATAAGTGTTGCTGCAGCTGGCTTTCAGGATGCCTCAATATGGGAAAAGGCTAGAAAAAAAAGTGATGAGGCAATTAAACTTTTAATTAATAAAGGACTTGAGGGTACTTCAGTAACAGTTGTATGTATTGGATCTAAGACAGCGGGTCGGAGATATATTAATTATGAAATTGCAAGGTCTTTGGAACGTGGCAATGGTTTAATTGGTATTCAGATCCATCACTTAATGAATGAAAATGAAGATACAGATGTGCCTGGTGAAATTCCGCCACGAATAGAAAAGGCAGGATTTAAAGTTTTCAAGTATATCAATCACGAGCGATTAGCTAAACGCATCGAAGAAGCTAAAAGAATCGCAGACAAGAAAGCTGAACTTAAAAGAACCCTTGAGTCAAGATGGATTTAATATAGCTTGTGGTAAGATAACTAAAAGACAAGTCAAAAGATATATAGAAGAAGAATATTTTGTTTAAATTTATTTGGAAGCAGAAGATTTTATATCTTCAACAAGTTTTTAATAAAAATTATATAATTAATTAAATAATATGAAACATACAGAAGCTGGATTAAAAGAAGGCCTAGCTATGAATCGAAAAGGGCAAACATTTATTAATGCTGAAATCTTGAATGAAAATACAGGAAAATCAAAAAAAATTTCTTTTCTAATTGATACAGGCTTTGATGGATATCTACAGCTATCTCAATCGGATATTTCTGAGCTTGGATTAGAAATTAAAGAAAAAAGTTTATCAACTCTTGCTAATGGGCATAAGGTTGAAACTGGGATCGTTAAAACTAAAGTAAAGATTTTTACTCAAGAAATAAGTAATTTCCCAATCCAATTTCTTCCAAATGGAGTAGCAATTATTGGTACGCAGCTTTTACGAGATGCGAAAAAAATGATCTTATTTGATTATGAAGATGGTTATGTAACCATAACGGGAGAAGCAAAACTTAAAAAAGAAATCAAGTTATTGGTAGATAAGATTGTTTAAATAGATTCCAACATCGTTCCATAGCCCCAGGGGAACTCGAACTCCCAATCTTTAACTTAGTAGATGATTATTCTATTCTTTGAGTTATGAAGGCACTTAATAATGGGTGCGCTTTTTTTTATTGACCAACTAAACAATTAGTGGTATAAGTAAATTACTTGGTAATTGTAGCTTGAAAATTTAAAAATAAAAAAATAGGAGATAAATAGAATGTTTTATCTAATGCTAATTCTTAGTGTAACTTTCGTTATAATCTGTTGGCTGTGTTACGAGGAAAGTAATTCTTATCTTTTTTCAGGATTGATTTTGGGTGGAGCAATGATGAGAAGTTATGAAAGCTGGGGTTCCTTTCTTATCGTATTAACTTTTATTATGATGCTATGGAGAGAATACAATAGTAGAAATAGTATTCTAAGGCCATTGTGGTTAAAGATAAATAAAAAAAATATAAGGAGGTAAGAAGTGAAAAATTCAAGTAAAAGGTTATGCGGTGTGCTTAAATCAATAGGAAAATTTGTTGATAAAGAATTTGGTTCTTTGAGCGAAAATGATAAAATTAAAAAAAGCGGTGAACTTCTAACGCGGGTTGAATTTATAAAAAAAAATGGAAATGATGTTTTTGTAGTGCTCTATTTACCTGAAGGGGTAAGAGGAGCAATAGATTCGCAAGGAAGATTATGCGATGTAGGTTTAATTTTATAAAGGAGATAAAAGACATGATAGTATCAGATCTGCCAACTTTTTTATGGTATTCCTTACTGATTAGTTTCTTCTATTTTTTACTAGATTTGTTAGGCTTAATAGCTTAAGAGACAATAAAGCCATTTGTTCTATTACATAAGTGTAATTGAACAAATGGCTTTTTAATTTGTCATTTTAGCTTTTTTATGTTATATTTTCAGAACAAAAATACTATGGATATTCTTAAAAAAATATACAAGGAAATTCTTAAAAGACGCATAATGGCTATCATTGGCGTTATTGTTTTATTGGTTATTGGTGTATTTTCTTTTAGAAATAATAAAGAATCAGAATATACCTTAGCAATAGTTGAAAAAGGGTCAATAAGAGAAGAAGTTTCAGTGACAGGTAAAATAGAAGCTATTGAAGATATAGATTTATCTTTTAGGGCTACAGGAAATGTATATCAAGTTTTGATTGAAACTGGAGATGTGGTAAAAAAAGGACAAATTTTAGCTAGTTTGGAAAATAATGATTTATGGTCTCAATTAAATCAATCAAAAGCTAATTTAGAGATTGAAAAAGCAAAATTAGATGAAATAAATAAAGGAACCAGACAAGAAACAATAAATATAAAAGAAACAGAATTGGCAAAGGCTCAACAAGATTTAGATAATTATTATCTTGATATTTTTAATATTTTAGATGATTCTTATGCTAAATCTGAAGAGGCAATAAAAATAGATATTAAAGATGTCTTTTTGGGGGCAGAAGCTTCAAATAGTTATGTATTAAATTTTGATTCTTGCGTATCTAATGAAATAACTTCAGATACTGGATATCTGCGCTTAGAATCAGAAAGAAAGCTTAAGCAATGGCAGAATGAATTAAATAAGCTTAATTTTGAATATACTGAAGAAGAATTAAATCTGGAAATCAAAAATGCTAAAGAATACTTAACTTTTTTCAAAAATTTTTTTGGAAAATTAAACAGTGTTTTATTAGCAGATTGTTCCTATAGTAATCCAAATATTGATATTCACAGAACAAATACAAACCATGGTAGAAATCTTATTAACACTGCAATAACTAATATTAATAATTTAGAACAAAATATTTCTTCCCAAAGTTTATTAGTTAAAAAAATACAAAATGAGTTTGATCTTTTATTAGCTGGTTCTACTTACGAACAAATTATTGCACAAGAGGCAAAAGTAGCATATGCTGAGGCCGCAATAGTCAATGCTTATGCATTAATTGAAAAAACCATTATTCGAGCTCCAATTGATGGTTTTATAGCTAAAAAAGAAATAAAAAAAGGTGAGGTAGTATTGGCAAATACTCCAGTGATTAGTCTTATGGCAGAAAAAGGATTACAGATTAAGACATATATTCCTGAAGTTGACGTTTCTAAAGTTAAGATAGGGGATAGGGTTTTGATAACTTTAGATGCTTTTCCTCGAAAAGAGTTTCTTGGAGAGATAGTACATATTGATTCTGCCGAGACTATAGTTGATGGCGTAGTTTATTATAAAGTAAAAAGTACGATTGATACTAATGATACTAATGATACTAATGTTAAATCGGGAATGACTGCTGATATTATCATTATTACCGATTCAAAAGAAGATGTTTTGATTATTCCAAGGAGAGCTGTTATAGAAAAAGACGGAAAGAGCATGGTAAAAGTTCCTGTTAATGAGGATTTTCAAGAAATTGAAGTTGAAACAGGTTTAGTAAGTTCTGATGGAAATATTGAAATCATATCTGGATTAAAAGAAGGTGATAAAGTAATTACTTTTATCAAAAAATGATAATTTTAT
>Ga0268279_1000873_pt1 | contig 18036 bp, 20 predicted proteins | sample saktaG_6_FD_190142 | JGI IMG/M metagenome (GOLD analysis project Ga0268279, IMG submission 190142) | Saline water microbial communities from Sakinaw Lake, British Columbia, Canada - sak_2010_1_5_80m | ecosystem: Environmental > Aquatic > Non-marine Saline and Alkaline > Saline ...
AAACGAGCACACCGCCAACGCCCTGAGGGTCCACGCCCCCGACCAGTTCCATATTCGCGTGCTCCAAGACGCCCTGAACAATATGCAAGCCCATCCGACCCTTTACTCCTGCTACCGCTACCCGTATTGCCATGCATAACCATTGTTCGCCGTTGTTTAAAAGCGGTGGGGATTTATTTCCGCATCACGAGGGAGACCACATCGCCATCTGCAAGCACGTGAGAGAGGCCGACGCGTTGACCACCGTGTTTCGCGGACATGCCCCAGATGCGTGCATAGCGGAACTTCTCCACGAACTCACGATGAATCGTCACGCAGACGTCACCAACTGTCGCATTCCGTTTAATGACCAACGGGTTTTCCGTATCCGCCGTTCCACCCTGGGGTTTCATGTACACACGAATGAAGTCGAGCGCGGCGTAAATTCGTGCCGTTACCGTTTCGAGGTTGGTACCCGCAGCTGCGGCGGTGACGATGGCCTCAGGAAACCGCTGGATGAGCGCCGTGAGCTGCCCCGAGCTGAGCAGATCGATCTTATTGAGGACAGTGAGAGCGGGGATGTATCTCCGGTTTCCCAGCACGGCGTCGATGAGCTCATCGATGCTGATTCGTTCGCGTATGAGCACCTCCGCGTTGTGTATCTTGTACTCGGCCAGCACCGCCTTGATCAGTTGCTCATCGAGCTCAAGCTCGACGGTGCTGTTCACGGCGATCCCGCCTCGACTCACTTTTTGGATGGCAATCTCGGGTGGTCTCGCGTTCACCCGGACGCCGGCATCGTAGAGCTCCTGTGTTAACGTTTCGTACTGCTCGGGGTGCAGGACGTCCACGATGATGAGGATGAGGTCTGCGTTCCTGATCACCGAGAGCACCTCCTTGCCATGACCACGCCCGGATGCTGCGCCGGAGATGAGCCCAGGGAGGTCAAGCACCTGTATGCGCGCGCCTTTGTAAAGCAGCGTGCCGGGAATCACGTCGACCGTGGTGAAGTCATAGGCGGCAACTTCGGCAGAAGTGCCGGTAAGCTGGTTGAGGAGTGTGGATTTGCCGACCGAAGGAAAGCCCACCATGATCACAGTCGCATCGCCCGATTTCTTTACCCCGTAACCTTCGCCTTTGTACGCCGATTTCGCAACAGCTTGCTTCTGCCGCTCCTCTCTGAGCCGTGCGAGCTTCGCCTTGAGCCGCCCGATATGGTGCATGGTTGCCTTGTTATAAGCGGTCGTTCGAATCTCGTCCTCTATAGCTTTGATTTCCTCTTCGATGCTCATTGCTGTACTGTATGTACCGTCCCGAAACGCTGTGGAACGGGATTTCTAAATTTCATTAGTTATAGATAGATGGGCGTTGATATTGTTTTATTACTGTGAGAGTGGTGATCTTGGGCTGCGGATTTGGCGGCGTGGAAGTTGCACTGACGCTCAGAAAGCAGACGAACGAGCTCGAACTCGTGATGATAGACCGCAGCACACGATTTGATTATCAACCGGCATATCCCGAGCTCCTGAGCGGGAAAGTTACCCCGGAGGAGATATCAGCAGAGATCACAACCTTTGCTGCGAAGATCGGCGCGAGATTCATGCATGCCGAAGTCCAGGAAATCAAGTTCCATGCTAAAACGGTGACGCTAAGATCGATCCCCAAGGGTGAAACGCACGAATTGGCGTACGATTTCCTCGTGCTCGCGCTCGGTGCGGAGCAGACGTTTTTCGGCATTCCTGGCGCCGAGGAGTTCTCATGCTCCGTGGATACCATGGCCGCTGCGACGGAGACGAAGAACGCGCTTGACCAGCTGGATTATTCCGAGGAGCCCAACATCTTCATCATCGGTGGCGGCCTCTCGGGCGTCGAAGTGGCTGGCGAGCTGGTCGATTATCTCAAGGCCCGGGACGCGCATGCACGCATCTTCCTCGTCGAGATGATGCCGCGGCTATTGCCCGCGTTCCCGCGCGAGCATGTTGGTAACTACGTCAGCAAATTCCTCAGGGCACGTGGCGTTGAGATCATGACGAATACCGCGGTGCAAGAGGTAGAGAAGAGGGAGATAACCTTCAGAGACGGGCGAAAGCTCCCTTATGAGCTCATCATCTGGACGGCGGGTATCAAGCCAAGCTGCTTCTGTGAGCAGCTCGATCTGCCCAAGCAGAAGGGATGGCTCAAAGTAGATCCTTATCTCCGTATTGAGGGTATGGAGACGGCCTTTGCCGTCGGCGATGCCGCGTGCTTCGAGGCTCTCGGCCTTCGCTCCGGTCAGAACGTGGAGGAAGCGGAGGCGCAGGGGAATCTCGCAGCGAGGAATATCCTGCGCATACTGCGGGGAGCGCGATTACGAGCATACAATCCGAGGAATACGGTACAGAATCCGCGAGCGATTATTTCGCTCGGTGACGATAAAGCCGTAGTGTATTCCAAATGGTTCATGTTCACCACGCTCGCCTACCGCATCAAGAAGTTCATCGAACGACGCTACATGAAGCGGTTCACGTAAGTAAGTCGTGTTTCTACAAAGAATCCGTCAAGTCAAGTACGAGTGCTTCTCCTTACACCATCTTCCCCAGCCCGAGAATCAGCATGAGCGCCACGGGGATGAGAATCATGCCCGTGAAGGCGTTCCTCGTTAGCGCGCGCACTTCTTGCTTGAGCTCCGCTCTACTCCTGGTCTCGGCGAGACGCTGTTTGAATGACTGCAGTGAGATCAAGCTCTTTGCGGTAAAGAACATCGGGAGCGCCAGGAGCAGAAAGAGCAGTTTCGGGATAGCGGTATCGAGAAAGAGGAGCGGGATAAAAGCAAGCCAGGAGCAGAGCGTCAAGGGGGGGTAGAGATTGGCGGTCGCACGTTTGCCCATACGGACCACCAGATTCCGGCGGTTGATCAGGCGGTCGCACTCGTAGTCTGGAATCTCGCGTGTCAATTTCAGCTTGAAGACGTCGATCACCCACGGTAACGCCACAATCGTTGGCAGCAGGCTCGTCCGAGCTGCCTGGAGATAGTAGCCGCTGAAGACCGTCATCCAGCCGACGCCGATGGTGATGGCTAGCTCGCCCAGGCCATGGTACGAGAACCGCGGTCCACGCGAATAGGAGTAGGCAATGAAGATCCCAATCAGCCCGAGCGGTAACGTCAATGCTCCGGTCTGGTTATAGAACTGTAAGAGCACTCCGATCGGAAGTGCAGCGACGACACAGAGGACAGCACCGAAATCCGCCTGCTCTGGTGTGATCAACCCTTTCGCTAACGCGTTGAAGCGCCCGCTGGTCGCTGTATTGTGAAGCGCGCTCGCATCTTTGACGTGGGCGGGGTCGCGACCCTTTCGCTTTACGTCGGCGTAGACGCTGCTCGCATTGAGCACAAAGCAAAATTCGGAGATCAGAAAGACAGCAACCAGAGAGAGCGCGAGCACGGGCGCGTTGAAGGTGGCAGGATCCTCGAACCAGGCAACGACGGAGCCCAGAAGGAAGGGAAGCATCGAGGTGGTGAACTTCGGAAAGCCCGAGAGCTCAATCCAACCAGAAAGTAGATCTTTCACGTTCGTCATCTCTCACCGGCGTCCTCTTTTCTCTTTCTTAGTGCTCGTGCTAAAAAAACTTCTCAGAATTCATTCCAGGCCAGGCCGCGTAGCTGCCACTGAAAGCAGGTCTCAGGTTTCGGGCACGTGAAACAGAACAAACAGTCTGTGCAGCCCACTCCAAGCGCCGATTCGATCCTGATCAGCCCACTGTAGGTAGCGCCCAGTATCTGATCTCTGAATTATTCAACCGGTTCCGCCACGTGTCACCTCATTTCCTTGGTGAGCAGCCGGGAGCGACCCACGCGGTCATGAGGATCACTCACTCGGGCGGCAGTCGCACGATCGTGAGCCAAAAATTCTCGATGGTCTTCACCACGTTGACGAACTGGTCGAAATCGAGGGGTTTGGTGATGTAGCAGTTCGCGTGTTGATCGTACGTACCCATGATGTCCTCCTCAGCCCGCGAGGTGGTTAAAATAACGACCGGTATTCGTCTCAATTTGGGATCGCTCTTGATCTCTTTGAGCACCTCACGTCCATCCTTCTTCGGCAGGTTCAGGTCGAGCAGGATGAGATCCGGATGCGGCGCATCAGCATATTCGCCCTCACGACGCAGGAACGCCATCGCCTCAACGCCGTCCTCCACTACGGAGAGTTTGTTAAAGATCCGCCCCGCTTTTAGCCCCTCGCGCGTCAACCGTATATCGCCCGGGTTATCCTCCACCAGTAGAATCTCAATCGGTCTTCCTATATGCTCATCACTCATAGGTACTCGCCCCTTCTTCTTTTATTGGTATCGTGAAATAAAAATTCGCGCCTTTTCCCGGCTCTGAGCCCACCCAGATTCGGCCGCCGTGTCGTTCCACAATGCGCTTACAGACCGCCAAGCCGATTCCGGCACCCGGGTAGTCCCGCGCATTGTGCAGCCGCTGAAAGATACCGAAGATCTTTTCCGCATACTGTGGGTCGATCCCGATACCGTTATCACGCACCGAGAAGATCCACTCATTCTGCCCTTTTTCGGCTGAGACGTGAATTCGAGGCGGCTCATCACCGTGGAATTTGATCGCGTTTCCGATCAGGTTCTGAAAGACCTGAACCAATTGGACTTCATCGACGATTACTGTTGGTAGAGGATCGTGCGTGATTTCCGCCTTGCTCTCTTCGATCGCCTTCTGCAGGTTCTTCAAGGTCAGGTTCAGAACCTGCTCAGCATCCGTGGGTTCAAAGGGCTTGCCGCGTGTTTGCACGCACGCACGCGTGAATACGCCAAGAGATCGTTGATCAGTGCCTGCATCCGTTTCGCGCCGTCAACAGCGTAGAAGATGAAGTCGTCGGCATCCGCATCGAGCCGCCCTTTATACCGACGCTCCAGCAGCTGGAGATAGCTCGAGATCATACGCAGGGGCTCCTGAAGATCGTGCGAGGCGACGTAAGCGAACTGTTGTAGCTCCGCGTTAGATCGCTCGAGTTCCGCGGTGCGCTCTTCAACTAACTCTTCCAGATGCTCACGATACTTCCTTCCGCAGCTCCTCCTCCGCCTTCTTGCGCTCAGTAATATTTTGCAGGGTTTCCAGTGCGCCGTAAATCGCCCCTTTAGCGTCTTTTTACGGCGCGGCAGTGAAGAAGAGCCACGTGCCCTCGGCACCCATGGCGGGGAAGAAATCTTCAGCCTCATACGCGCCGTCGATTAACGATGATTTCTTGCAGGTATCACCGTAGAGCGCCTTCACGTCACGCTCTGGCGCCCTATCTGCGATGAGATCAGCCAATACATACCGGCCGCTCCTGGGATAAAAGGCCGTCCATTGCTTAGCCGTCCCTATAAGTGCTGACTTGCTGAGACCCGTGAGTGCTTCAAGTGCCGCGTTCCAGTGCGATATTGTGTGCGTTTCTGTGATCACAAAGGTTGGAATGGATGAGCCCTCAACGATATTCCTGAGCTTCTCCTCCGCCTTCTTGCGCTCCGTGATGTCTTCAACCACGTTAACGATATAGTGTGGCCGTCCATTCGAATCGGGAACGAACCCCGCGCGCACAACGACATCCCGCACAGAGAGAGCCATCTTTGCGGACATACCGGTTCTCGAATTCCACGTGCTCCGTACCCGCCAGCAGCTCCTGGAAATGGCGCTGGCTCTTCGCTCTATCCCCGGGATGGGTAACGTCCGTGAAGGTCATGGTGCGCAGCTCATCGAGCGAAAACCCGAGGAGGTCGAGATACGCTTTGTTTAACCTCCGGAATCGGCCGTCCCGATCGGCCGTCCCGATACCTACCGATGCATTTTCCAGGATCAAACGCAGGCGCTCTTCACTCTCGCGAAGGGCGTCTTCCGCCTGCTTACGTTGCGTGACGTCATCATAAACCGCTGCCAGTTCGCCCGAGGGCAATTTATAGACGTAGTTCTCCCGCCATCCCGCGATCCGTTCGTCTTGGTAAAGCGTAAGGGGGTAATGCTCGGGCCTTCCGGTCTGAAAAACACGCTGGAAGACCTCGATGAGGCCGAACTCCCGCACGCCCGGGAAGACTTCTGTTACCCGTTTCCCGAGTAGCGCGTCTTTCGTAATACCATCTATTCGCTCGCCCGCTTTGTTCACGTCCTTGAAGATGAATTCCTCGCCCTGGTTCACCGCCTCATAGATCGCGACGCCACTGCCCAGGTTATCGAAGAACTCCCGGAACCGCTCCTCGCTCTCCCGCAAGGTAGCTTCGGTCTGTTTACGACGCTGTTGCTCGACCCGTGCTCGCTCGCTCACGAACCCGACGACGTACGCCACGAGGACAAAGATGAGCGCGCGGGCGAATTCGTTCACGGAGAGTGGTATGGCGGATACGTACGTACGTCACGATAATGTGGACGGCGCCAAGCCCGAGCGCCACGTAGACCGCGCGCTTCGGAAACCAGATGCCGGTCAAGAGGATCAGGAGGTAGAAGAGGTGCGTATAAATGACCGCGACGCCGAGGACAAAACCAGCAGAAACGGCCAAGAGAACACAGGCAATGAGCGAAAAGAGCACGATAACAGCTTTCCTTATCAGCGTCACGCGATCAGCACGATTCCACTCCCTCGTACGCTCCTACTGTATTAAATGGACGGCGATTCTCTAATACAGGTTCCTGAGCACTACAGAATAGCGCTGATTAACCGTTCCGCCCACTGCAATTTCTTTCGCTTGCGTTCAGTGACCGAGGGGTCCTCGAAGTCGAATCCAAGGAGCTCGATGCTCCGTGCACCGCACTCCTGTGCGAGGAATACGCACCGATCGCCGTCAGTAAACCCACCAAAATTGAAGACAGTATGCAGAGGCTCGCTCTGCGTCGTGCAGAGCAGATTCTCGTTCAGGACCGGTAGGACCTTCTTCAGGAGAGGGATATTGTTGCCATGGGCATGGACCACCACGATCGTTCCGAGTCGATTTGCGGCGATGATGTCCGCAATCGTTCCGTCGAGGTCGGTACAGACGATATCCGGCAAGAGCCCGTCATGGAGGAGCACCGAGGTTGCCCCATCTGCCGCGATCACAACAATATCAGTGGAACCAGACGCGCGCTCTAACTCCTGCGCCCGCGTCTTCAGATCGCGTGCCAGGCAGGGCGCATTACCGCAGATAAAAGCGCGTCGGCCCCGAATACGCGTTTCTATCGCTTCTTTAACGGGTTCTGCCGCCCAGCCCCGTTTAGCTGCGAGCAGCTCCGAGGCTATTCGCGCCGCTGCCTCGTCTTTCGCACGATCAAAGCCAAAATCCTGTAAGATCGCTGCATACAGCGGTTCCCAGTCACGGTACCTCATTGCACGCACCTACCAGTGTAAAAAAGAATATTTAATCACTGTAAAAATTCTTTGATAATAGAGATAGAAATAAGGGCATGGATACTGAGTGAGTTTACGATGTCCACTGAAAAAGCGAAAGCCGAGCATAAGACGAAGTCAACGTCAACCGAGACGAAGAGCAAAGCGAAAGTCCAACCGGTGCGGCTGATTCTTGGCTGTGGACGTATTGGCTACGCAATCGCGAAGGAGCTGCAAGATCGCGGGGAAGCTGTGCTGATTGTTGATATCGATGAAAAGCGAGTGGGCTTTCTCACTGACGAAGATTTCACGGCGTTCGTTGGTGACATCGGAGACCCCAAGGTGCTCAAGATGCTGCTCAAAGAGGGCGAGCCGGAGAAGGTCTTCATCGTGAGCAATAGCAGCGAGGGGAACAAGAAAGCGGTACGGAACCTTAAAGATGCTTTACCTGATGCGCGTTTGATCGTACGAGCCGTAGATCAGGGTGATAAGGATGAGTTGGCGGGTCTGGGCGTTGATCTGGTCCTATCAATACTTGATCTCACCGCGCGTGCAGTGCTCGACGAGCTGCGGAAGGCCGAATCATTGCAAAAGGTGAGGGAATTGGCGGGTATTATTGGTGCGTTAAAAGAGCACGAGGAAGCGCGTTTGGCGATTGTTGTCCATGACAGCCCGGACCCCGATGCGATCGCCTCGGCACTTGCACTGAAGCATATCGCGCGGCACGAGGGTGTAGCTGCGGATATCGTGTATCGCGGGGATATCGGGCACCACCTTAATCGCGCCTTTGTGAACATTCTGGGCATCGAGATGAAGCGGATCGCGCAGCCTGAGGATCTCCAGGGGTACCAGATGCGGGCACTGGTCGATGCACGTCTACCTGGCGTCAATAATCCGCTTCCCGCTGAAGGCGGCGTGAATATCATCATTGACCATCACGCGGCGAATAACGAGGCGAAGATCAAGGCGGATTTTGTAGATGTTCGACCTGACAAAGGCGCGACCTCCACGATCTTGACGGAATACCTGCGGGTTTTGGAGATCCCGGTTGATAAGATTCTGGCGACCGCGCTCTTGCACGGAATACGAACCGATACCAGCGGATTTAAGCGCGAGACGCATCCAGCGGACTTTTCAGCCGCGGCGTTCCTTCACGTGAAGGCGGATAAAGAGCTCCTGGACCAAATAGAGGCACCGCCGATGTCCACGGAGATGCTGAACGCCGTTGGCGATGCGATCTTGAACAAGAAGATAAAGGGGAGCTATTTGATCACCAACGTCGGGTCGGTGGTCAATCGCGATTCCATACCCATGGCAGCCGATTATCTGCTCAATCTGGAAGGAATCACCACGGTTATGGTCATCGGGCTCTACGAGGAGACGATCTTCGTCTCCGGCCGGAGCAAGGACGTTCGGGTGAATATCGGCGATGCTTTCGCGCGCGCCTTTGGGGAGATCGGTTCCGCGGGCGGTCACGCCTCGATGGCTGCGGCGCAGATCCCACTCGGCATTTTCAGTGGGCTTAAGGACAAGAATACGATCATGCAGCTCGTTGAGGATGCCGTTTCGAAGCGTTTCCTCTCGGTGATGAAGGCAGACACGAGCGAATAACCACGTGGGTTCGTCTGTCTCTTCAGCCGGGCACTCCGCTTGGACTCGACTCAGAGCTTCAGCATTTGGGCATGCGGCACGCCGTCAACAACAATTATGCTCGTCTCGTCGATGAACTTATGGTCCAGGGCGCATTGTATCGCCCGCCGACCCACCAAATTCGCGATGGTTGCATGCCGCAGTGAGCCAATCACGTCCTCCTCGGTTGCTTCCTCACCCTTGTAGAAGCGCTCAGAAACGGTAAGGTGCAGTTCCCCGTCTTTAAAACTCCGCCCCACCAATTCCTGGTCACAGACCGCCACCAGCAGCTCGGACCCCGAATTGTATTCCTTGATATACATGCTCCTGCGCTCGCTCATCACGTTAAAGATACCGCGCTGAAAGATAAAAGTTATAAAAGGCACGAGCGTATAACATCTTAGAAAGGTTGAGAAGAGGCAGGGGCTCGTAGCTTAGCATGGTTGGAGCGCCCGGCTGATAACCGGGAGGTCCGGAGTTCAAATCTCCGCGGGCCCATCAACAACCTAGTGAGCAAGGTTGATCAAACGGATTGGTAAACCGTTAAAAGGGCGTTTTTTAAGAAAAAAGAAGGGAGCGTAAAATGAGGATCGAGACGCGGGTCATTTTAATCTCACCGGATTCTGAGATAACGCCAGCGCAAGTGAAGAGCAGGATTCTCGCGCTGCTCAGTGAGACGCCGAAGCTAACCGAAGCGGGAATTAGAGTAAAAGAGACGTGCTTCGGCGCATTGGTAGAAGGTGAGGGAGAGAAATTGCGCGCGATTGTGGACGAGGTGCGAAAGTTGGATCCGAACGGTATCTTCTCAAAGCCGCGCGGCTTCCCGATCGGTGATCCCCGGATCTGCAGAGCGACGCGGAAAGGTGGCCCAAGACCAGGATTCCACCAGTTAGAGCTGGAATACCAGCTCCTGCCGAAGGTCCGGCAGGCACTGGATAAGAAGATATAAATAAAGCAGATGCCACTCATTCATATAAAGAGTGAACATGAGGTAGATCGCGATGTTTGTGGGTGAAGCCTTGATAGGCGAAGGAGATGAAGTTGCACACATCGATCTGATGATCGGCGATAAATTTGGGCCCGTGGGAATTGCGTTCACCAACGCACTCAGCCAGATGTCCGCGGGGCATACGCCGCTCTTCGCGGTGATACGACCAAATCTGCCGGTCAAGCCGTCGACGGTGGTCGTGCCCAAGGTCACGGTGCGGAACATGAAGGAGGCGCAGAAGATCTTTGGGCCCGCACAGAGCGCGATCGCGAAGGCGGTGGCCGATTCCGTGGAGGAGGGGGTTATCCCGGAAGAGAAGGCCGAGGATTACGTGGTGATTGTCAGCGTCTTCATGCACCCGCACGCGGAGGATTACAATAAGATCTACCGGTACAATTACGGCGCGACGAAATTGGCGATAAAGCGGGCGATGGAAGGCTTCCCGGACATCAAGAAGGTGCTGTATGAGAAAGATCGCTCACGGCATCCTTCGATCGGTATGAAAGTGACGAAACTGTGGGACCCACCGTATCTGCAGGTCGCGCTCGACATCCCGAAATGGGAGCAGATGGAACGTGTGGTCCGTGAGCTGCCGCGGAACGATCACTTAATAATTGAGGCGGGCACGCCGCTGATCAAGCGCTACGGTGTGGATATTGTGGAGAAGATCAAGGCGATCAAGCCAGATACGTTCGTGGTCGCGGATTTGAAGACGCTCGATACCGGCAATCTGGAGACACGCATGGTCGCGGATGCTGGTGCGGACGCCGTGGTGATCTCCGGCCTGGCACCACTCAGAACGATCGAGAAGGCGATCGAGGAGGCGCGGAAGACCGGGATTTACGCCTCTATCGACATGCTGAACGTGCGGAACACGATGGATGTGCTGAATGACCTGAGTGCCAGCGGATTTTTACCGGACATTGTGGAGCTGCACCGCGCGATCGATGTGGAGGAGCTGGAACGGCACGCGTGGGGCAACATCGAGGAGATCAAGCAAGTGGACAGCCGAGGCAAGATGCTAGTCGCCGTTGCCGGCGGCGTGCGCGAAGAGTCAGTGGAAAACGCGCTCAGAGCAGGTGCGAACATCCTGATCGTTGGCCGGGGGATAACGAACGCGAGCGATGTGGAAGGTGCTGCACGGCGGTTCATGCGGTTGGCGCGGCTCTCTGAGAAAGGGGAGACGCTGGGCGAGATCGATCAGTACCGGGTAATGACCGACTTCTGAGGTCGACGGGAAGTAGATCCATACTATCGCGCTGAACTGAACGAACACTCGTCTTTCTTTAGCTGACTGCTGATCCGCACCGATAATTTAGGGGGGGGTCAATACTTATGCTCCCCGCCCTCTAAGATCGCGACGCGCAGATTGTAAATTTGATTGGGGAATCGAGTTCAGCCTTTCTGCTCCAGCATCGACTTGATCTTCTTCAAGCGCGTGAAGTTCTCACGCTCCATCTCCGCCAGGCGCATCTGGATATACTTCCGCGTGGCTCGCAGCCGGGGGATCATGACGTATTCGAGCGCGTTGACACGGCGTTTGGTCTTCTCCACTTCGCCGGCGAGATTACGGACCGCTTCCTCCAGCTCTGCGAGCTTGACAAGCTGCTCCAGGGCCTCTTCGAAGGCACGCGCGCAGGTGTCCACTGCGGCCGAGGTATCCGTGAAGCCGTACCCGCGATCCGCGGCGTTCCGCGTTAACGTGCCCTGTAATTCGACGATCGGGACATTCACACCCATAATACTGCGGGACGAGAAATCGAGCGCGATCTCCTGCGGGGTCATCAACGATAACTGACGCACTTCATCCATGCCCAATCGCGCCTGTGCGAGGATGAGATAGGTGAATGCTTCCTGTAACTTCGCCTCCGCTTCCTTCCGCTCGCCGCGCACCTCGCTCACCACGTCCAGGAACTCAGCGATGAGCGCGTCACGCTTCTCGCGCAGCAGATCATGCCCTTTCTCCGCTAACTTCTCTCGTCGCCGAAGAAACAGCAGCTCCATCCGCGTGGGGCTTACCCCTTCGATTATCTCTGGCATACGCCTTCCCTTACGATATGATAGATACCACCAGCTATTAGTAGTTACTTTCTTTCCCTTCTTTCTGGTCGAGACTGACGTGCGAGGTGGAGCTCTGCAGGTAGGTAAATAAGTGGCTAGGTGCCCATGCCGAGGCCCTTCTCCACCAGATAAATGCCGTCCTGGAAGACGCGTGGATCGTAGCCTCGTATCTTGGTCGTCTGCTCGATGTTGGCCGCCGTCTGCCCCACTGCCTCCTTATTCATGCCGGAGACGAGGATCTCCTTGCCGCGCAGCTCCACGGTGACGCCAGATGCGATCTTCGCCATTCGCGGCTTTCGCTCACCGAGGAAGTTGGCGATAGAAACGGCATTGCCCTCTTTGGTGAGTGCGATCTGCATAGGGAAGTGAGCATGGACAACCGCCAATTTATAGAAGAAACCCTCCGTCACGCCGGTGATCATATTCTTGATATGAGAGACATAGGTACCAGCAACGGCGCGCAGTTTCTTTCTTGCCGTATCGCTCGTGACAACGACCTGCTCGGTGCCGTTCTTGTGCTCCAACTGGATATGCACGCCGGGGTGCCATAGCTCGCGCTCCAGTGCACCTTTCGGCCCCTGAACCGCGATCGTATTGCCGGTAATGGTAACTGATACCCCGTCAGGAATAGCTACGTCAAAGCTGATGCTTTCGTCCTTCTCCATCGATTCGGTCATCTTTAATTATCACCGCGCTCTTTTTTGTTTAGCTTAGAATAGGGTAGAATAGATTAGATACGGCGAGTATAAAAATTTAGTAACGAAAGCTCGTTTGGTGCGGGGGGGAAATGATACGAAAGATAGCAGAGGTTCGTGAGACGGGAGAGCTTTTCAGCAGCCGCACACTTGACCTCGCGGCCGTGATGCCGCTCGCACAGGAGATACTCACGGCGGTGAAGCAGCGAGGCGACGCGGCACTGCGGGCATATACAGAGCAGTTCGATCACGTCACCCTCACAAACCTCGCGGTAATGGAGGATGAGCTCGCGGCGGCGAGAACGAAGGTGGATGAAAACACGCTATCGTGCATCGAAGCGGCCGCGGAGGCGATTCGGAATTTCCATTATCGGCAGAAGCGGAAGGCGTGGCTGGAGGAATTCACTGAAGGGATTTACCTCGGCGAGATGTTCATGCCCTTTGACGTGGTAGGCGCGTACGTGCCGGGCTCCTATTTCAGCAGCGCTCTGATGTGCGTGATCCCAGCGAAGATCGCGGGGGTTCGTGAGATTGTGGTCTGCACGCCGCCGATGAAGGATGGCACTGTTGATCCGCACACGCTGGTCGCCGCTGATCTCGCTGGCGCGACAACGATCTGTAAGGTCGGTGGTGCGCAAGCGATTGCCGCGCTCGCCTTCGGCACAGAGACCGTTCCGCGGGTTCAAAAGATCGTGGGGCCGGGTAACGTGTACGTAACGGCGGCGAAGATGGCGGCTCGCGAAGCGGGCGTCGAGATCGATTTCCCGGCCGGGCCCTCGGAAGTGCTCATCATCGGCGATGAAACGGCAAATCCCGCGTTCATTGCTGCGGATATGCTGGCACAGGCAGAGCACGGCGCGAAATCGCAGGCCGTGCTGCTGACCACCTCGCACGAATTAGCCGTGGAGGTTGAGCGCGAACTTACCGCAGCCGCTCCGGCCCGTGAAGCGGGTGTTGCTCAGCACTGGCTACTCGTGGGCGAGAGCCTTGACGAATGCTTTGCGTTCGCCAACGAGTATGCGCCCGAGCACCTCGAGCTCGTAGTACGGGAGCCGATGGAGGCTCTGAAGCGCATCAAGAATGCAGGCTCGGTCTTCATCGGGAATTATGCGCCGGTCGCCGCAGGCGATTATGCAACAGGTGCGAACCATGTGCTCCCCACCGCGGGCTATCCGAAGCTCTTCTCCGGACTCGATGTTGACCACTTCATGCACCGCATGACGCTGCAGTGGCTCGATAAGGACGGGCTAGCGCGGATAAAAGAGGTCGTGGTGCAGTCGTGCAGAGCGGAAGGTATGGAGCAGCATGCGCAATCGGTTGAGAAGCGATTCTCGGCCGATGCGGCACACTGAACTGAATGACCTGAACGCTTTCTTTGCTAGAGCTTGGCTAGCTAGTGAAGGCTTGGCATTTTAATCCTGCGTGAACGAAGGGCGGCTCGAAAGTATAACTTGCTGGAAGCCTTTAAACCAGATAGACAAACGCCGCTGCGTGCGGCGTGCTGAGTAAGTAAAGTAAGATGGTATCAAAACGGGTGAGTGGGATCACCGAGTCGGCGACCATCAGGATGGGGCAGATCGCGGAGCAGTTACGAGCGGAGGGGAAGAGCGTGCTGAACTTTACGCTCGGTGAGCCGGACTTCATCACGCCGGAGCATATCTGCGCCGCGGCGAAGGATGCTATGGACCGCGGGTACACGCATTACACGAGTAGCGCGGGCATTCCAGAGCTGCGTGAAGAGATCGCGCAGAAGATACGAGCGGAGAATAAGGTAGAGGCGCAGGCGGAGAACGTGATCGTGACGCCGGGAGGGAAGCAGGCGATCTACGAGGTGATGATGAGCATTCTGGATGACGGCGATGAGGTGCTCTTGCTCGACCCCGTATGGGTGAGTTTTGAGGCCGCGGCCAAACTCGCCGGAGGACAGCCACGCTGGGTTACGCGATTGGAGAAGGAATTAACGTACGAAGCCCTGGAGGTTGCGAGCTCGGAGCGGACGAAGCTGATCGTAATTAACAGCCCGAACAATCCCGCAGGCTATGTGCTCAGCGATCGGGAGTTAAGCACGGTGGCGGACTTCGCCCGTGAGCATGATTTGTTGGTGCTCTCAGATGAGATCTACGAGAAGATCATTTATGGTCGCGCACACACGAGCATCGGCTCTTTTGATGGTATGCAGGGGCGCACGATCATGATCAACGGGTTCTCGAAGACCTATGCTATGACCGGCTGGCGCATCGGGTATGCCGTGGCGCCCCGATGGTTACTGAAAGAGATGTTGAAAGTGCAGCAGCACACGGTGAGCTGTGCCGCGTCCATTTCACAGTATGCCGCGCTGGCTGCGCTCCGAAGTCCACAGGACTGCGTAACCGAGATGGCCGATGAATTCAGACGGCGCAGAGACGTGATCGTCAAAAGGCTCAATGAGATCGGGCTGCGGTGCGTGAATCCTGAAGGTGCCTTTTACGCCTTCGTCGGCGCTCCTGATTACGGCGACGATGTTCAATTCACCGAGCGACTGCTCAAAGAGGCCCATATCGTGGTCACGCCCGGTTCGGCATTTGGGGATGCGGGAAGGGGGTACGTGCGGTTCTCATTCGCGGCCTCCATGGCGAATATCGTGGAAGCGATGGATCGGCTCGCGAACATCGTCTGAACATGCGCTTGCAGAGAAACGGCAGAATCAATCAGACCATCCCGATTTTCGCTTTTATCTCCGCGATTTCATCCTCGATCTTCGCGAACCTTGCTTCCTGAGTGGTTTTCAAGTCAACGCGCACTGTCCGTAGCTCACTAACAATCTCATCTTTACCATGGTCTATCTGCTCTGAAAGGCTTTCTATCGCCCCCATAGTAGTATCCTGCTTCTCTAGCATCTGGTCCTGCTTATTCTCTTCTCTTCCCGCGTCTATCTTTCCCGCTAGCAGACCGAACCCGACATCGAATCGATCGCCAAGTTCCTCGTGGAGATCGCCATACTTAATCCTGAAGAGGGTGAATTCGCCTGTTGGCGCTTCATAGCTCACCGCCAGCTCCGGGACTGCAATAAAATCCTTCTGCACGTTAACGCGACTGATAAATGTCTCAAGTTTCGCGCCATCGCCATCGCAGACGACTTTGACCGTGCCATCCTCGAGATTCTCGACGTACCCCGAGAATTCCCAGCTCTCGTGCGGTATCCTGGACGAGATCACGGTAGCCGACCTTTTGCACCTTTCCGTTCGCAATAAGCGTTGCCCGCTTCATTTGATCCCGCATATCTGGTTCTTACCCTAACTGAGCCTCGTCCAGCTGCCACCTTGGCCACACTCTATATAGGGTAGAGAAGTGCTTGCTTACGGAATAAAAAATCATTTGGTCTTCAATCACGGCCTTGATGGCAGCGATCGTGAAAGCTGTGGAAGGATCGGCCAGGGGAGCGCTCCTGTTCGCGTGCAGAGGCCTGTAGCCGACCTTAAAGAAAGAGCCGGATCGCGGGGATCCAATCATGATGAACCCGCCCATTGCGATCGGTGCAGGAGGTGCAGGTAATCGTGCCAGCGGGCGTGGTCAGCGTTGCGTTATGGTGGATTTGCGGGTACGAGGCAGTCTCGAGAGTGTAATTGTACGTCTTACCGGCCTCGAGGAGGAAGACCTGGTCAAATGAGATCGTCTGCCAGTCCCCCTGGTAGCCCTTCCAGGAGGCACTAACGTTGAAAGAGTCGTTCCTCCAAATTCGCGCGTAGGTGGTATGCCCGCCCGTACCAGGGCAGGGATAGGTAGAGAGCTTGGAGGCAATGATCGTCTCCTGCGGCGTGATGGTCCCGATATGCATGCCGGGTATACTGGGGTACGGCTCCTCGGGGTGCATAGTGTCGAAGGCGAGATTGAGCAGGACAGCGTTCTGAGCATTGACCTTTCCGTAGCCGAAATACTCATCGAAGCCTGCCGCGCCCAGATCGTCCGACGTTTGTGTCAGAATGGTCCGCACCTGCTGATTGGTGAGCGAATGATCGTGCGACCAGATAAGTGCGGCAACACCCGCGACGTGCGGTGTTGCCATTGATGTGCCCGAGACGGAGGCGTAACTACCGTAAAGGGTAGTCGAAATGATGCTCACGCCCGGTGCGACCAGCTCTAATTGCGGACCCCAAGTACCCCGTCTCTGATCGTTTTGATCGATGCTGCCGACTGCGATCACGGACTCGTAGGCGGCTGGATACAGGACCCCGTACTGATGAGCGTTTCCCGCAGCGGCAACGAGTAAGCAGCCCCGATTCCACGCGTAGCGGCACGCATCCTCCTCCACCTGATCAGATTCATTACCGCCGAGGCTCAAACTAATAATGGTTGCGTTATAATCTGCGGCATGGACAACGGCCTGCGCCACGTCCCATTCGGTACCCCAGCCCGTATGGTCAAGCACCTTCTCGGCCATCACCTGCACCTGCGCGATGCCCGCAACACCTTTGCCGTTGTCGATTACGGCCGCGGCAATGCCTGCGCATTGGGTGCCGTGGCCAAAGTCATCCATAGGGTCGGTGTCGTTGTTCACCCAATCGTAGCCACCTAGGAGGTAATTCGCACTGAGGTCTTCATGCGTATAATCGATACCCGAATCGAGGATGGCAATGGTGACGGTTTTACTGCCGCGCTCACAGTCCCATGCCCGATCCACCTTGATGCTCGGCAGAGCCCATTGGGTCGGGTAATAGGTATCGTTGGGCGTGTAGAGCGCTTGCACACGCTTATTTGGCTCGACATACCGCACGATCCCCTCGCTCGCTCCGCGCGTTAGCAACCGTCTCTGCACGGCTGAGTTGGGTCTCACGAGGACACAGTTTAAAGCGTCATTACGCTCAAGGATCGTATACCCGTAGGTGTCAGCGATCTCTTCCTGATCTGCGGGTGTCGCGTCACCCGTAAAGCAGATGATAAGTTCGCTGGTATCGGTCATAACCGAGTCGCTGGAGCGCGTGACTGATGCTGCCGCGGAGGTTGATGCTAGTGACAGGGATGAGAGCATGAGCAACAATACCAGCATGAGCGTTAATAAACCGCTTTTCGTTCTCATCGCACTGATATACGCCACCATCCACGTTATGCTCCCGGCCCTACAGAACAGGATGAATGGGGCTTATCCACTACTTCCCTGGCACACTCGCTCGCTCAAGCCCTTCTTCTTCCACCTGACCGGTAACCAGCCACCACCCTCCGCTCGCTCAGTGGCGTTTGAAGCAACTTTAGAGCTTATACCCCACATTCCGCACTTTGCGCTCATAAATGAGATTAGTTTTTGATTTTCCTCCTGCTCTGAATCTTTCGGTGGAGTAAGTTTAGAGCTTATATCTCGCAGTGATGAGTCACATCTGGATTTATCCTC
>Ga0268279_1000880_pt1 | contig 17962 bp, 14 predicted proteins | sample saktaG_6_FD_190142 | JGI IMG/M metagenome (GOLD analysis project Ga0268279, IMG submission 190142) | Saline water microbial communities from Sakinaw Lake, British Columbia, Canada - sak_2010_1_5_80m | ecosystem: Environmental > Aquatic > Non-marine Saline and Alkaline > Saline ...
TCCTTGATAGTATTCTTTTCTATATTAGCACTAAATTTAATGAAATTATTATTTTCTTTACTGACAAGTTCACCAACTGCATTCGGATTATCTGCCTGGCCTATGTTTTTCCGGCTTGTAAAATATTTTTTTAATTCTGAATTTAAGTTACTTACCATGTTTTAATAAAATATTTTATTATATGATATCTTTTAAAATATTATATAATTTAAAATGTAAAATTAATAATTCCTGCGGAGAAATATATCTTAGAATAATGATTAAATTAACAGAAACACATGAAGATAAATTTTATTACAGCAGCCTGTATAAGGATTATATTTACAATTTTCCTAAAGTTAGAAGGTACTATCAATATAATTACCAAAAAATAGAAAGCTACCAAAAGAGAATTCAAGATATTAAAGATAATTATGATCAAAAATTAAGACTAAAATTATCAAATATTTTAAGGTTCTATAATGAAAGCCTTGGATGCAGTAGTAAAACTATAGAAAATATTGAAAGTTTAAAAAATGGCGATGCTTATGTAGTAGTTGGCGGGCAGCAGCCAGGGCTGCTTACTGGTCCAATTTTTATAATTTATAAAATATTAACTGTTTTAAAACTAAGCAGCTTTCTCGAAGAAGAATTAAAATTGAAAGTAATACCTTGTTTCTGGAATGCATCAGATGACAGCAATTTGGTGCAGGTAAACAGTTTAAGCATTATTAATAATGATTTGGTGAAAATATTTCTTGATTCTTCAACTGTAAATAAGGGTGCAAGATTTTCTGATATTTTATTGTCTGCTGATATTTTTAAAGAATTAATTAATAAATTAGAGAATTTTTTAAACCCTTCGGATTTTAAACCTAAAATTATAAGTTTCTTAAATAGCTGTTTACCTGAGGGCGATAGTTTTTTTGAAAATGATGTTATAAGTATTTCCTTTTTTTTCTCCTGTATAATTTCCAGGTTATTTTCAAAATATGGTTTGGTAGTAATAGATCCAGGATGTTACAAATTAAAAAAGCTATCATATGCATTGTTAATGTCTGACTTAGAGGATTACGGAAAAAAAAATAAAATAATTTCTGCCAGAGGAAATGAACTGAAAAAGGATGGATATCATGCTCAGATAGATACTGATAATAATGCGCTTAATTTTTTCTGGAGTATTGATGGAGTCAGGAAAAGAGTAACTGCTGGCAGGGAAGGTTATTTTAAACTTGGAAATAAAACTATTAAAAAGGAAGAGCTTGCCAGTCATTTAAAAGATGAAATAAATAATGCAAGTTTAAATATTGTACTGCGGCCACTATTGCAGGATAGTGTATTACCGGTAATTGCCAGTGTATGCGGCCCTGGTGAAGTGAGCTATTTTGCTCAGTTGAAAGAGGTTTATAATTTATATGGAATCAAACTTCCACCAATTTATCCCAGGTTTTCAGCAACGGTAATGGAATATAAAACTATTAAAGCTCTAGGTAGATTAAATATGAAAAAAGAAGATATGGTGATAGATGAAGATATTATAGTTAAAAGGGTTCTAAATGCTAAGTCTGATTTAAATTTTAATAAGCTGGTAATAGATCTTGAAAAGGATGTAATGGTAAGACTAGAAGAGCTGGAAAAGAGTATTGCTAATTTAGAAATAGATACAGGCAGTTCTTTTGATAGAATAAAGAAAAATATTAAAAAAGAAATGAAGGTGTTAGAAAAAAAAATGACAGCTGGATATAAAAAGAAGAATAATTATATAATGGCCATAGTGGATAAAATTTATTTAAATTTATTTCCAGATGGCAATCTGCAGGAGAGAGAATTAAATATATTTAATTATTTAAATAAATATGATTTTAGTTTTATAGACAAACTTTATGTAAAGTTAAAACCGTTAGACTTTTCGCATAAATTTATTGAAATATATAAGAATAGACAGGTTGTAAAATGATTATAGATGTTCTTGCATTCAGTCCTCACCCGGATGATGCTGAAATGGGATGTGGGGGGTTGCTGCTTAAATTAAAAGATAAAGGATACAGGACGGGAATAATAGATTTAACAGAAGCTGAGCTTTCTACAAGTGGCGACATTAAAACCCGGAAAAAAGAAACAGAAGAAGCTGCAGAAATACTTGGGCTTGATATAAGAGAAAATCTTAAATTAGAAGATTGTAATATAAATAATGATTTTGAAAGCAGATTAAAGGTAATAAATATAATAAGGAAATATAAGCCCAAACTTGTAGTAATTCCTTACTCAAAAGACAGGCACCCCGACCATGAGAGTTCCTGTAAATTATTAAAGGATGCTATTTTTATATCAGGGCTGGAAAAATTTAAGACAAAACAGAAATCTTATAGGCCTGATATTGTAATCAATTATATGTTGAGCTATCAGTTTGAACCAAGTTTTATAGTTGATATCTCAAAGTATTATAAAACAAAAGTAGAGGCAGTTACTGCATATAAATCTCAATTTTATAGTGATAAAGAGAAAAAAATTGTGACTCATATAGCATTAAATTGGTATTTTGATGTAATTAATAGCAGGGGTAAATTTTACGGCCTTAAAATAAAATCAGAACATGGAGAACCATTTTTTATAGAATCAGATATAAAGATTGAGGATCCTCTGGATTTTTTTAAATACTTATTTTATTAATATTTTTATATATGTTTATTTATATATTTCTATGAATATTGGAATAACCTGTTATCCTACATATGGCGGAAGTGGAGTTGTAGCTGCTGAACTGGGAATAGAATTAGCAAAAAGAGGCCATTGTGTGCACTTTATAAGTTACGGTCTTCCATTCAGGCTTAATAGTTTTTACAAAAATGTTTTTTTCCACGAAGTAGAAGTCCTTGATTACCCATTATTTAAGTACCCTCCATACAGTCTTTCCCTGAGTGCAAAAATGGCTGAAGTCATAAAGTCTGAGAGATTGGACATACTCCATGTCCATTATGCCATGCCTCACGCAGCATCGGCATATCTGGCACAGAAAATAGTTGGGAAAGGTAGGATAAAATTTATTACAACACTGCATGGAACAGATATTACACTTGTTGGGAAGCACTGTTCTTTTTATGAAATTACAAAATTTAGTATTGAAAATAGTGATGGAGTTACGTGTGTATCAAAGTATCTGAAAAAAGCTACAAAAGATATTTTCAATGTAACTAAAGAAATGGAGATTATATATAATTTTGTAGATACTGAAAAATATAGAAGAACTAAAAAAAATAAAGAGGGTATAAAATTTGTAGATAAGGATGACATGGTTGTAACCCATATTTCAAATTTCAGGCTTGTAAAAAATATAGATAATATAATTAAGATATTTTTTAAGATAAGCAAAGAAGTTAAAAGCAAATTGCTCCTGGCAGGTGATGGTCCCCAAATTTATGAGTGCAGAAATTTGGTTGCTAGGTTACAGCTGCAGGGAAAGGTATTTTTTTTAGGCAGGCAGGAAGATATAATCCCATTGCTTAATGTAAGCGATTTATATATGCTGCCTTCAAAGAGTGAAAGTTTTGGTCTATCAGCGCTTGAAGCTCTAAGCTGTGAAGTTCCTGTAATCGGAACAAATATTGGCGGATTGAAAGAAGTAGTGGCAAATGGAATCTGTGGGTATCTTCATAACCCTGACGACATTGATGCAATGAGCGGTTCTGCTATTGAAATACTAGGTAATAAGGATTTAAGAAACAAAATGGGATTTGAGGCAAGAAAAAGAGCTAAATTGTTTGACTCTAAGATAATAGTCCCAAAATATATTGAGTATTATATTGAAGTTTTAAATAAATATAGTTAAACTTATTTAAATATTTTGTTGATATAATAGTAATAAATAAAAAGATAGTAGAATTATAAAAAATATAATAAAATATTGCTATAATATAAAATAATAAGAGTATATAATAATAGCCAAGCAGTAGAGGTTTGGCTTATTATAATAATTATTATAATTTTGATATAATTTGTAATGAGTTACTAAAGATAAAAAAGATGGAAAGATTAGTATTGTAATAAATTTGTTATTATTTTAGAAGGAGGAGAAATGAAAAAGGATATCTTGAAAGTTTTAGTCATTGTTCTGATTTCAGTATTCGTTATAGGATACACATCGGTTGGCTGCTTTGGTCCAAAACCGCCCGTAACTCAGGAACAGGCATCTGAAGTAGGAGAGGAAGCTGATGAGGGTCCAGTTAAAGAGCCCGAGCCAGAACCCGAGCCAGAACCAGAACCCGAACCCGAACCTCCAGCTTACGAGCTTACATCTCAGGATAAAGTGATATTGACGACTCCTGCAGTATGTTATGTTACATCTATTGTCTATGCATTTGTGTATGACCCAAATTTTAATGAGTGGAGTGAACAGTATTATTATGGGCCATTTGGGGGAACAGGGTTCTGTGTAAATCCTGACACCGGCCATATTGTCACTGCAGCACATGTTATAGATATTCCATATGTTGAAACAAAATGGGCTATTTTAGATGCTTATGTATTTGATACATATCCAGATGAATATTATGACTTAAATGATGCTGATTGGAACTGGATTTATGATAACTATGATGTTGAAGGAAATGAAAATCCAGACCCGGACATGGAAGTATATGTACAGTTTAATACTGCAACAGCAGGTACTCCAGATGCTTCTAACGCTGATTATATGATGGCAGAAATAATTGATTTTAGCCCATGGGATCAGAGGGATATTGCAATACTTAAGATACAGCCAGGTACAGGAAGAGCACTATCAGGTATAATTGTTGGTGATTCTTCACTGGTAGAGATACAGGATTCTGTTACAATTATTGGATACCCATGGACAGGCGATTTAAGCGAAGGATCTATAATGACTCCAACTGTTAATTCCGGGTCTATCAGTGCAAGAAAAATGATTGGCGGTGCTGAGGTTTTCCAGATTGACAGCAATGTTACATTTGGAAACAGCGGTGGTCCGGTTCTAAGTGATAATGGTGAAGTGATTGGCCTTGTATCCTTTGGGTCTGATACAAATACTGCTTTTTTAGCTACAGGTAATGATATTAGGGAAATGATAAACAGAAATGGTATAGAAAATAAATTAGGAATGGTTTATGAAGAGTTTGAGAAAGGCCTTATAGGTTACAGGCAGGAAAATTATTCAGATGCAATCAGTAATTTTAATGCAGTCCTGAACTTAAGCCAGGGGCACCTTTCTGCTCAAGATTACAGGTCAAAAGCTCAGCAGCAGAGCGGGAATTAGGGCAGAATAAATAATTAGAGTAGAGTAAAGTAAATAATTAATAAAATTTAAAAAACAAAATAGAGAATAATAAACTTTAAAAATCTAAGAATTAGATTTGTTATAGGTGGTTTAAATATTTAATAATATTTAAGCCACCTTATATTTTTATAATCTATAATAATAATCTACATTCGGTAATTATTACCTAAAAAAATCCAATAAATAATCCTACTGTAATAGTCCTAAAGCGGTTTGGTAAATACTAATTATGTATCTTAAAGCTTTGCCTGAAAAACTCTGTTAAATTAGACAGTTTGAGGATATTTCTACTTTGCTCTGACAAAGTTCGGAAAAAATATTGTATTAGGTATATAATTATGTTATCATAATTCTCCAATTATAAATTATTACAGGTAAAATGAAAGATTATAAGAAAGCTTTTAAAATTTTTAGTAAAAAACAAGTAATACTAAAATCTATAGATGGTAATATTAGTATTTACAGCTGGCTTTCTGTGCCTGTCATTATTTCAGTCTGTCTACTGCTTGTCGGTATTTTACTCTAGTTGTTTAGGATTACCAGCAGTTTATTTTTTTTACATTAATCCTATTTTTTAATTTTAATTATTTATATGTATTATTATAGTAAAATTTGATAAGTTATCAGTTAAAATAGTAAACAAAATAGATTCTGATTGTGGGTAAAAAAGTTTAGAATGATACCAGGAAATAACAAGGAGGAAAATTGAGAAGCGATATTATGAAAAAAGGAGTTACGAGGCTGCCTCACAGGTCACTGCTTAAAGCTTTAGGGTATGTAGATGAAGAAATTAACAGGCCTATCATAGGCGTTGTAAATTCTGCAAATGAGCTGATACCCGGGCATATGCACCTGGACAGTATTACAGAAGCTGTAAAGGCAGGAATAAGGATGTCAGGAGGAACACCGCAAGAATTTTCAACAATTGGAGTTTGTGATGGTATAGCTATGAACCATGTAGGTATGAAATATTCTCTTGCTACAAGAGAAATTATAGCAGATAGCATTGAGGCAGTTTCTATCGCTCAACCATTTGATGGACTTGTTTTAGTTACAAATTGCGATAAGATAATTCCAGGTATGCTTATGGCGGCTCTAAGGTTAAATATTCCTTCTATAATAGTAAGCGGAGGTCCTATGCTTGCAGGAAAATTTAAGGAAAGAGATATTGATCTCAGTAACTGTTTTGAGGCTGTTGGCGGGTACAGGAAAGGGAAATACAGCGGGAGTGATTTGATTGAAATTGAAAATGAAGCATGTCCCACCTGTGGAAGCTGTGCTGGCATGTTTACTGCTAATTCAATGAATTGCTTATCTGAGGCCATAGGTCTTGCTCTTAAAGGAAACGGGACTATCCCTGCAGTTTACTCAAAAAGGCTGAGGCTTGCCAAGATGACAGGAATAAAAATAATGGAACTTGTGGAGAAGAATATAAGACCAAGGGATATAGTAAATGCTGTTTCAGTAAAGAATGCTTTAGCTGTTGATATGGCTTTAGGGTGTTCAACAAATACTATTCTTCACCTGCCGGCTATTGCTAATGAGGCAAGAGTTCCATTTTCACTGGATCTGGTTAATGAAATAAGTAAAAATACTCCAAATTTATGCAGATTGAGTCCGGCAGGCAATCATCATGTTCAGGATTTATATCAAGCAGGTGGAGTTGAAGCTGTTATGAACGAGCTGATGAAAAACAATTTAATTAATGGTGACAATATAACTGTTACCGGCAAGAAGGTAAAAGAAAATATATCATCTGCTGAAATTCTAAATGAAGATGTTATAAGAAAAGTTACTGATCCTTACAGCAAAGACGGTGGCCTTGCAATACTATGGGGAAATTTAGCTCCTGAAGGATGCGTAGTTAAAAAATCAGCTGTCGATCCTTCAATGCTGTATCATAAAGGAGAGGCTCGTGTATTTGATAGCGAAGAAGATGCTATGGAAGCAATATTGGATGGAAAGATTAATTCAGGGGAAATTGTGGTAATAAGATATGAAGGTCCAAGGGGGGGGCCAGGGATGAGAGAGATGCTCTCTCCTACAGCAGCAATTGCTGGAATTGGATTAGATAAGGAAGTTGCATTAATTACAGATGGCAGATTCTCAGGTGCTACAAAAGGAGCAGCTATAGGTCATATCTCTCCTGAAGCTCAAGGAGGCGGACCTATATGCATAGTACGAGATGGAGATACAATAGAGATTGATATTAAGAACAATAAAATAAATCTTCTTGTAAGTGATAAAGAAATGAAATCAAGAATGGAAAAATGGAAACCTCCGGATATAAAAATTAAAGAAGGTTATCTATACAGGTATTCAAAGCAGGTAACAGCTGCTTCCAGGGGAGCTATATTGGAATAAATTAGTGTAAATAAATGATGGAGAAATTATTAATTAAAAAAGGAATTAAAAATAGTATTATTAAAGGTATTAATATAAAGTTCTTATTAATACTTGCTAACACTTACTAATATAAGATTGGAGAAGGTATGAGTAAAATTAGTGGTGCACAGATGTTAATAAAATGTCTTGAAGAGGAAGGTGTGGAAGTTATATTTGGGTTTCCTGGCGGAGTAGTCATACCTATATATGATGTTATTTTTGATTGTAATATAAGACATATACTTGTTCGTCATGAGCAGGGTGCGATTCATGCTGCTGATGGTTATGCCAGAGCTACTGGGAAGACAGGAGTTTGTATGGCAACATCCGGTCCAGGTGGAACAAATCTTGTAACCGGGATAGCAAATGCTTATATGGATTCAATACCTATTGTTGCTATAACTGGTCAGGTTGCTACTAGTGTAATAGGTACTGATGCTTTTCAGGAAGCTGACATAACAGGCATAACTGCGCCCATCACGAAGCAAAATTATTTAATTAAGGATATTTTGGAATTACCTAAAATTGTAAAGGAAGCTTTCTATATTGCATCTACTGGCAGGCCTGGTCCGGTTTTAATAGATATCCCTGTTGATATTTCAAAAGGATTAATAAATGAGAATATAAAAGCTGAATTAAAGCTGGATGGTTATAAACCAACTTATAAAGGTAATCAAAGACAGATTATTCAGGCAGCAAAGAAAATATTTAACAGCAAAAAACCTGTTTTTTTTGCAGGAGGAGGAATTATAACATCTGGAGCAAGTGATGTATTAACCAGGTTTGCAAAAGAAGCTAAAATACCGGTTATAACTACACTTATGGGTAAAGGATGTTTTCCTGAGCTTGATGGGCTTTCTCTTGGAATGGCTGGAATGCATGGGACAAGATATGCTAATCTAGCTTTTACAAATACTGATCTAATAATAGCTGCAGGAGTAAGGTTTGATGACAGGATAACAGGAAAGTTATCAGAATTTGCAAGAGAAGCGGAAGTAATACATATTGATATAGATCCTGCAGAAATTGGGAAAAATATTGAAACCAGCATTCCCATAGTTGGAGATGCAAAAATAGTTCTTTCAGATTTAATGGATAAGTATAAAGAATTAACAGAAAAAAAAGGTGCACCTAATAGAAAAGAATGGCTGGGCTATCTTAGGGAATTGAAAAAGAATCATCCTCTTGTACATGATAAGGGTTCCAAGGGGTTAAAACCCGCGTATATTGTTGAAAAAATTTATGAAATAACCAGGGGTGATGCGATAATATGTACAGAGGTTGGTCAGAATCAAATGTGGGCGGCCCAATTTTATAAATTCAGCAGACCAAGAACTCTTATTACTTCAGGGGGGCTTGGTACAATGGGTTTTGGGTTACCAGCAGCTATTGGTGCAAAAGTAGGAATGCCAAAAAAACACGTAATAGATATTGCTGGTGATGGAAGTGTTCAGATGGTTTCGCAGGAGCTTGCAACTGCTGTTGCTAATAAGATACCGATAAAGATTATGATTTTAAATAATGGGTATTTAGGCATGGTTCGGCAGTGGCAGCAAATATTTTACAATAAAAGATATTCACATACTGGTATAGAAAATAGTGTTGATTTTGTTAAATTGGTGCAAGCTTATGGCGGTACAGGATTTAGAGTTAAAAATAAAGATGATGTTGAAAAAACTATTAAAAAAGCATTAGAAATAGATAATGTTGTGGTGGTTGATTTTTGGATAGACAGGGAGGAGAATGTTTATCCTATGGTAGCACCAGGTTCTCCTATTAATCAAATGATAGAAAGTGATTAGGTGATACAGATGAATCATATTATATCAGTGCTTGTGGAAAACAAGGCTGGGGTGCTCGCTAAAATATCAGGGCTTTTCAGCAGAAGAGGTTTTAATATTGAAAGTCTTGCTGTTGGGACAACGGAGAATGAAAAAATATCTAGAATAACATTAGTGGTTAATGCAGAAAAGCATAGTATTGAACAGGTTATAAAACAACTTTATAAACTTATTAATGTAATTAAAATTCAAGAATTGGATCCTTCGAATATAGTTGAAAGAGAGCTTGTTCTAATTAAGGTTAGTACAGATTCAACAGCTCGAGCAGAGATACTGGAGATTGTAAATATTTTTAGAGCTAATATTGTTGATGTTGGAAGGAAGTCTCTATTGATTGAAATTACTGGAAGCAGCAAAAAGGTAAAGGGTTTGGAAGAGTTGCTAAAGCCATATGGAATATTAGAATTAATAAGAACAGGAAAAATTGCGTGTAACAGGGGCAGCAAAAAATAAAGGTTTGTAGTTTTACTGGCTATCTAATTAATTTTCTATATATAATTATTAAATATATCTATTATAGGGAGGATGAAAATGAGAAAGAATTATATAATGACACCAGGACCTACCCCAATTTCTGAGGAGGTTTTACTGGAGCATGCAAGACCCCTTATGCATCACAGGTCTCCTGAGTTTTCAAAAGTTTTTGTGGAAGTTACTGAAAAATTAATGGAGTTTATGCAGACAAAGAATGATGTTTTCATATTGACTTCTTCAGGAAGCGGTTCAATGGAGGCTGCTGTAACAAATTCTTTTTCAGTAGGTGATAAGGTTTTAGTTGTAAATATTGGAAATTTTGGGGAAAGGTTTAAGAAGATATGCTCCAATTTTGGGCTTGATGTAATTTCAATTGATTGTGAGTGGGGAGAAGTAGCTGATCCGGAAGATGTTAAAAAAGCTCTTGATGAGGACTCTGAAATAAAGGGAGTTTTAGTACAACTAAGTGAAACATCTACTGGAGTCATTAATGACGTAGAGGCTATTGGAAATATTGTTAAGAACTATGAAGCTATTCTTGTGGTTGATGCTATAAGTGGAATTGGCGCATCTGAGCTTAAAACTGATGAATGGAATCTTGATATTGTTTGTGGAGGTTCTCAGAAAGCTTTAAGTGCACCAACCGGGATTGCATTTATAAGTATTAGTGAAAAAGCCTGGAAACTTATAGAGAAATCCAATATGTCAAAGTTTTATTTTGACCTAAAAACTGCAAGGAATTATTATAAAAAAACACCACCCCAGACACCATGGACACCTGGTATTTCTATAATAGTTGCTCTAAATAAAGCTCTTGATATATTCCTTACTGAAGGAAGAGAAAAAGCGTTTGAAAGACATAGGGTTCTTGCTATGGCAGCTCAAAGGGCTTGTGAGAAATTAGGGCTCAAGCTGCTCGTAAATGATAAAAACAGCAGAGGGTTTTCAGTAACTTCAGTTAAAGTACCGGAAGGTGTAGACGGGAAAGAACTTTTGAAAATAATGCGTGTAAAATATGGTGTGACTTTAGCTGGCGGCCAGGGAAAACTTGCTGGAAAGATATTTAGAATTGGGCATATTGGATATTTTGGAATTTTTGACATAATAATTGCAATATCTGCGCTTGAATTTGCTTTAAAAGAACAGGGCTATCAATTTGAGCTTGGTGTGGGTGTTAATGAAGTGCAGAATGTATTTATGGAAAATAATTATTTAAATGAGTAAATGGGAGTCTAAATGAAAAAGAAGGTACTGGTTACTGACGGTATTTCTGAAGATGCAAAAAAAAAGCTTGAGGAAAAGTATATTGTTGATTTAAAAAAAGGGTTGGCGCCAGAAGAGCTGAAAAAAATAATTGGAGACTACAATGCGATAGTAATTAGAAGTGCCACCAAGCTTACTGCTGATATTATTGGTGTAGCAGATAGACTCGAAATTATTGGAAGAGCAGGCGTAGGAGTTGATAACGTTGATCTAAAAGCTGCAACGAAGAAGGGAATAATAGTTGTAAATGCACCTACGAGTAACAGCGTTTCGGTAGCTGAACATACTATAGGGCTTATGATGGCTTTAGCCAGGAAGATACCTGAAGCTAATTACTCTACTCAATCAGGTAAGTGGGAAAAATCTAAATTTAAAGGTATGGAAATAGAAGGGAAAACACTGGGTATAATTGGCCTCGGGAAAATTGGTTCTCTAGTGGCAAAAAAGGCATTAGGTCTTGGAATGAATATAATAGCATTTGACCCTTTTACATCCGAGGATAGATTTCAGCATTTAGAAATAAGCAGGGCTGATAAATTGGATGATATATATAGTATTGCAGACTTTATTACCATACACCTTCCAAAAAATAAAGATACGATAGGTATAATAAATAAAAAAGAATTTGATAAGATGAAAAAAGGCACTATTCTTTTAAATGTTTCCAGAGGAGGAATAATAATAGAAGAGGATTTAGCACAGGCAATAAAGGATGGGCATATTGGGGGAGCAGCTCTGGATGTCTATGAGAGCGAACCTTGTAAGGATTCACCAGTATTTGGTTTGGAAAACACAATTTGTACACCTCATTTGGGTGCTTCTACTGTTGAAGCCCAGGACAGAGCCGGCATAACTATTGCTGACCAGATAGACGCAGTTTTTAATAGCAGGATTGCTCCTTTTGTGGTCAATATCCCTGCTATAGGTTCTAAAGCTTTAGAAGCAATATCTCCATTTTTTACAATTTGTGAGAATATGAGCAGTTTATTTGTGGATTTATTTGAAGGAAACCTTGAAAGTATTGAGGTTGGTTTCCATGGAAAGGTTTCAGGATATGATGTAAGATTTTTGACTTCAATAATACTTATAAAAATTCTTGAAAAATATTCAACAGAAAATATAAATGCAGTTAATGTTAGATTAATTGCAGATGAGTTTGGCCTTAAAATAGAGGAAACAAAGAGCAGCCAATCCAAGGATTATGTGAATTTAATTACATTAACTGGAAGAGGCAAAAAAAACGAGCTTTCAATTTCAGGTACTATTACTGGTAAAAAGAACAGACCAAGGTTTATATCTATTGATAAATTTGAAATAGACATGGTGCCTTCAAAGTATATGGCTTTTGTGAGATATGAGGACATACCTGGGCAGATAGGCAAGATTGGATTAGCTTTTGGCAATCTTGGTATAAATATTGCTTCAATGCATGTAGGAAGGAAGAAAATGAGCGGTGATGCAGTAATGGGTTTAAACCTGGATGGCGAGGTTACCCTCAAAATGGTTGAGAAGTTTAAAGAAATGTCTGGTTTTAATAATATAAAAATAGTTAATATTAACTAAAAATTGATGTTAAAATATAATATGGAAATTTAAATTTTAATTACGAAATTGGGTTTGCAATATGACAAAAAAAATCTATATATTTGATACAACTTTAAGAGATGGTGAGCAATCACCAGGTATTCACTTAAACGTAAAGGAAAAAATAGAGATAGCCGAACAATTAGATAAATTAAATGTGGATATAATAGAGGCTGGTTTTCCAATATCTTCTGATAGTGATTTTAAAGCAGTCAAAGAGATATCAAAAAAAGTAAAGAATAGGCATGTTGCTGCGTTGGCAAGGGCAATTATAAAAGATATAGATTGTGCAGGAAGAGCACTGAAGAATGCTTCCAATCCTGTTATTCATACTTTTATTTCGTCTTCAGACATTCATCTGAAATACCAATTTAAAAAAAGCAGGGATGAAGCTTTAGAACTGGCAAAGGATGCTGTTAAAAGGAGCAGGAAGTATACGGATATGGTTGAATTTTCAGCTATGGATGCTACCAGGAGCGATAAGGATTTTCTTTGCAAAATACTAGAGGCAGCAATCAATAGCGGTGCCACAGTATTAAATATTCCTGATACTGTTGGATATGCACTTCCAAGCGAATTTGCTGAGCTGATTGATTATATATATAAAAACGTTAAAGGGATAGAAGATGTTATAGTGAGTGTTCACTGTCATAATGATCTTGGTCTGGCTGTTGCAAATTCAATACTGGCAGTAGGGCATGGAGCAAGACAGATTGAGTGTTCTGTAAATGGCATAGGGGAACGTGCAGGGAATGCTTCACTGGAAGAAGTAGTAATGATAATAGATACCAGAAAGAAAGATTTGGATGTTTATACAGATATAAAAATAAGCGAAATTATAAGAACAAGCAGTCTTGTAAGGCATCTTACCGGTTGTACCATTGCCCCAAATAAAGCAATAGTAGGTAAGAATGCTTTTATGCATGAAGCAGGCATACATCAGGATGGAATGCTAAAAGACAGATCAACATATGAAATAATAAAGCCGGAAGATATTGGCCTTCAATCATCAAAATTAATTCTTGGCAAACATTCTGGGAGGCACGCGTTCATCAAAAGAATTGAAGAACTTGGATTTAAGTTAAAAGAAGGTGATTTGGAGAAAGCTTTTGCAAGGTTTAAAAACCTTGCAGCAAAAAAAGGTGAAATAAATGACAGGGATTTAAAGGCAATAATTGAAGATGAAATAAGAGAAGTAAAAGAATATTTTAAACTGAAATATTATCAGGTAATAAGCGGTTCAAATATTAAATCTACATCAACTGTTGGAATAGATATTGATGGAAAATTAATTGAAAGTGCATCTTATGGAGATGGGCCGATAGACGCTTCGTTTAATGCTATTGATAATATAACTCAAATGAAAACGGAACTTATAGATTATAACATAGAAGCAGTTTCTGAAGGAAAAGATGCTATTGGTTCAGTGAAAATAATTGTCAGTACAAATGGAACTGAAGTTATGGGAAGCGGTATTAGCACAGATATAATTGATGCCAGCATTAAAGCATATGTTGATGCAATGAATAGAATAATGGAAGGTAATTAGAGAATATAAAAAGGAGGATATTGAAGTTGATAAATAACCTTAAGCCGCAGACAATAACACAAAAAATTCTTGCTCGTCACTGCGGAAAGAATTATGTAGAAGTAGGGGAAATTGTAAATGCACAGGTTGATATTATTCTAGGAAATGATATAACTATGCCTCTTGCTATAAAAGAGTTTAATAAATTAGGCTTGAGCAAGGTTTTTGATAAGGAAAAAATTATTATTGTGCTTGACCATTTTACTCCTAATAAAGATATTAAATCAGCCCAGCAGTGCAAATTTATCAGGGAGTTTGCAAATAGTTATGAGATAAAAAACTATTTTGAAACTGGGAAAATGGGGATAGAACATGCACTACTTCCTGAGCTGGGATTGGTAACGCCAGGGGAGCTAATCATAGGAGCTGATTCACATACCTGTACTTATGGTGCGTTAGGAGCCTTATCTACTGGAGTTGGCAGTACGGATGTTGCAGCAGCTATGGCTTCAGGAAATTTATGGTTTATGGTCCCGGATTCTATAAAGTTTATCTATAATGGCAATTTAAAACCATGGGTAACAGGCAAGGATTTAATACTTTATACAATTGGAATGATAGGTGTTGATGGTGCAATTTATAAATCTATGGAGTTTTCAGGGCCGATAATTGAAAAACTTTCAATGGATTCCAGATTTACCATGTGCAATATGGCTATTGAAGCAGGTGGAAAGTTTGGAATAGTTGAATTTGATGATATTACAAGGGAGTATGTGGATATAAGAAATAAGAAAGATTATAAAATTTTTAAAAGCGATCAGGGTGTAAAATATTTTAATACTTATGAAATAAACTGCAGTAATATAGATCTGCAGGTGGCAGCACCTCATCTTCCCTCAAATACCCACAATGCTAAGGATTTGGACGATATTTTAATTGATCAGGTTGTTATAGGCTCATGCACCAATGGACGGCTGGAAGATTTAAAGATAGCATCCGATATCATGAAAGGCAGGAAAGTCGGCAGCAAGGTAAGGGTTATTATTATACCTGCAACTCAAAAAATATATTTAGATGCTTTAGAAAAAGGTTATATTAAAATTTTTATTGAATCAGGCTGTGCAGTAAGTACTCCAACATGCGGGCCATGCCTGGGTGGTCATATGGGTGTTTTAGCTGAGGGAGAGAAGGCAATATCTACCACAAATAGAAATTTTGTAGGTAGGATGGGTCATCCTGAAAGTGAGGTTTATTTGAGCAGCCCGGCAGTAGCTGCAGCATCAGCAATTATGGGTAGAATAGCTACTCCTGAGGAGGTTATGTAATGATTATTACAGATAAAGTTATAAAGTATGGGGATAATATAAATACTGATGTAATTATTCCAGCGAGATATTTAAATACCAGCAGGGAAGAAGAACTAGCAGCACATTGTTTCGAGGACTTGGACAAGAATTTTAAAGAAAAATTAAAGGATAGAAAAATTATAGTAGCAGGAGATAATTTTGGCTGTGGCTCTTCAAGGGAACATGCTCCTATCTCTATAAAAGAAAGCGGTGTAAAGCTTATAATTGCTAAAACATTTGCCCGTATTTTTTTTAGAAATGCTGTAAATACAGGACTGCCTGTCATTTCAAGTATAGAAGCAGGCAGGGGTATAGGAGACGAAGATGAGCTTGAAGTGGATTTAAACTCAGGAAAAATTATAGATATTACTACAGGTGATACTTTTAATACAAAGCCCTTCCCTGAATTTATTCAGGGAATAATAGTAAGCGGTGGTTATATAGAATATATTAAAAAGACATTGAAATAGAAAAGAGAGTATATTTATAATAAAAGTGTGTAATCAATTAGAAATTAATATTAGATTAAAAATTAAAATTAAATAAATAATAAAAAATGAGCAAAAATAAAATTTATATATTTGATACAATATTAAGAGATGGAGCCCAGAGCGCAAATATATCTTTTTCTGTCAGGGATAAATTACAGATAATAGATAGATTTGATGATATAGGAATAGATTATATTGAAGTCGGATTTCCTGCTTCCAACCCGAAAGATGAAGAATTATTCAGTCTTTTAAAAAATAAAAAATACAAGCACTCAAAAATTGTAGCTTTTGGAAGAACAAGGTACAAAAATACCGCTGTAGAAAAAGATGAAAATTTAAGGTTGCTTATTGAATCAAAAACAGATAGTGTTTGTATTTTTGGAAAATCATCGCCCCTGCATGTTGAAGAAGTTATAGAGACAACTCTTGAGAATAATCTCAGTATGATTTTTGATTCTATACAATTTTTAAAAAAATATTTCCCTGAGGTCATTTTTGATGGAGAACATTTTTTTGACGGCTTTAATCAAAATTCTAACTATGCTGTTAAAACTTTAAAAGCAGCTCAGGATGCAGGAGCAGATTACATAGTGCTTTGTGATACTAATGGAGGTTTTTTACCTTTGGATGCTATCAGGATAGTAGACTATGTAAGTAAAGAGATAAAAACTCCGCTGGGTGTTCATTTTCATAATGATAGCGGATGTGCAGTTGCAAACACAGTATTATCTGTAGAAAAAGTAGATGCTGTAAAGATGGTACAGGGTACAATTAACGGGTATGGCGAAAGGTGCGGTAATGCTGATTTATGTCAGATTATTCCTAATTTAGAGATAAAGCTAAAAAAGAAGTGTCTAAAGGAAGGTAATCTAAAACATATAACAAACCTATCAAGATTTGTAAGTGAAGTAGCAAATCAAGTTTCAAATCCTCATCAACCTTTTGTAGGACATAGCGCATTTGCTCATAAGGGCGGAATGCATGCAAGTGGTGTCAGCAAGATTTCAGAAGCATTTGAACATATAAAACCGGAAACAGTTGGAAATACAAGAGAAATTTTGATATCAGAACTTTCTGGTAAAAAGTCCATTATTTTAAGGGCAAAGGAATTTGGTATTAATTTAGAAACTGATTTAGAATGTGTAAACAAGATCCTAAATATAATACAGAAACTAGAGCATAAAGGCTATCAATTTGAAGCTGCTGACGGCAGTTTTGAGTTACTTGTTAAAGATATTGCTGGAGTTAAAAAAAAGTTTTTTACGCTTGATAGTTTTAGAGTTTTAAATGAAAAAAAAGAAAATGGAGAGATGATGTCTGAAGCAACAGTTAAGGTGCATATAGATGGAAATAGAATCATAGAGACTGCTGAAGGCAATGGTCCTGTCCATGCTCTGGATGGCGCATTAAGAAAAGCAATTGGCAGTTGTTATCCAGATTTATCAAGAATTAAGCTGGCAGACTTTAAGGTTAGAGTACTGGATGAAAAGAAGGGAACAGGCGCGGTAGTTAGAGTTCTTATAGAATCTACGGATGGAGAAAAGAGCTGGGGAACTATAGGAGTATCTAAAAACATAATTGAAGCAAGCTGGCAGGCATTGGAAGATAGTATTGTGTATGGATTAATGCATGTTGAAAAAAATAAATAATTACAGCCCCCCCAAACTATTTAAAGATAATAGTATCACTGAACAATAACAGTTAAAAAATTTAAATGTTAATTTTAAATGTTAATTTTAAATTGACTATTGCAAATGTTTTTAATAAAATAATCAGAGTTT
>Ga0268279_1000882_pt1 | contig 17925 bp, 14 predicted proteins | sample saktaG_6_FD_190142 | JGI IMG/M metagenome (GOLD analysis project Ga0268279, IMG submission 190142) | Saline water microbial communities from Sakinaw Lake, British Columbia, Canada - sak_2010_1_5_80m | ecosystem: Environmental > Aquatic > Non-marine Saline and Alkaline > Saline ...
AGAAGAGTTAGCAGCTAAAAAAATAGGGAAAGAAGCCGCGTTGTTTCTCCCCAGTGGAACCATGTGTAATCTCATAGCGGTATTAACTCATTGTAATAGAGGGGACGAAATTATCTTAGAAGCTGGGTCGCATATGCTTTACTATGAAGTGGGGGGTATGTCAGCATTAGCAGGAGTTATGCCACGTACTATCGTTGGAAATAGGGGAATTATTACCCCAAAACAAATAGAAGAAGCCTTGTTAGATGAAAATACTTTTTTTCGTAAAACAAAATTGATATGTTTAGAGAATCCTCATAATCGAGCAGGAGGCTTAGTAATTCCATTAAAAAACATGGAAGATATTTATCAAACCGCTCATCGACATAATATGTTTGTTTATTTAGATGGAGCAAGGATATTTAATGCAGCTGCAGCTTTAAATGTTGATGTGTCAGCAGTGGCTAAGTATTCTGATTCAGTAATGTTTTGCCTTTCTAAAGGATTGGGTGTCCCTATCGGAGCAATTTTATCTGGATCAAAAGAATTTATTGAGAAAGCTAAAAAGTATAGACAAATGTTAGGGGGAGTAATGAGACAAGCAGGTGTTCTAGCAGCATCTGGAATAATTGCACTTGAAACAATGGTAGATAGATTAAAAGAAGATCAGAAGAATGCCTGGATCCTGGGAGAAAGTCTAAATAAAATAACGGGAGTAGAAGTTGATTTAGAAACTGTCCAAACTAATATGGTATTTATTAATGTAAAAAATTTAGGAATAAACTCCGATGAGTTTTTAAAAATATTGTTAAAATTTAATATTCTTGCTTCACCTAGGCGCCCTACCGAGATCCGATTTATTACACATTTTGGTATTACTAGAGAGGATATTAATAAAACAATAAAAGCAGTAGAAGAAATAGCTAAAAAGTAAATTAGCTTTATAAAAATCCCACAAATGACAAAGTTATGGTCAATTAATAATATTAACTAATTTATATATATTAATTGACCAGAATAATAGTAGTTTTTGAGAAATTTATATATAAACATAGTGTTCCAGGGGAGGAAAAATGAAAAAAGAAAAAACCTTAACAAGAAAAGGAATATCAGATCTAAAACCCTATGTTCCAGGCAAGCCAATTGAAGATGTAAAAAGAGAATTAGGTTTAAAAGAAGTTATAAAATTAGCCTCCAATGAAACCTCAGTTGGCCCTTCTCCTTTAGCAGTAGAAGCAGTAATAAAGGAAGTAAAAAATATTCATCTTTATCCTGAAGCAACAAGCAGAATATTAAGAGAAAAATTAGCTCATAAGTTAAAAATTGACAAAGAGATGATTATTTTCGGTAACGGAGCAGACGATATCCTTGATTTGATAGGAATGGCATTTATTAATGAGGGAGATGAAGTAATTACATGTGAGACTACTTTTCCTGCATATAGAACTGCTGTGAAAATTATGGGAGGAAAATTTATTTCAGTTAAACTGAAAGATTTCTGTTTTAATTTGGAGGAAATAGCGAAAAGAATCAACGAGAAAACTAAAATGATTTTTTTGTGTAATCCTAATAATCCTACCGGAACGATCTTAACAAAAGATGAAATTAATAATTTTATGAAACAAATTCCGCAAGATATCATTGTTGTCTTTGATGAAGCATATTGCGACTATGTTGAAAATAAGGACTATACTAATGGTCTATCATTTGTTTCAGAAGGGAAAAATGTAATTGTTGTCCGTACTTTTTCAAAAATAGCAGGGATAGCAGGAGTTCGAGTCGGTTACGCAATCGCACGCCAAGAATTAATTAGTTATCTAAGGAGAGTAGTAAATCCTTTTACAACAAATAGACTAGCACAAGTTGCCGCCTTAGCTTCTTTGGATGATGAAGAACATCGTAAAAAAGTTTTAAATTCAAACCATGAAGGAAAAGAATATTTATATAAGGCTCTGGATAAATTAGAGCTTTTCTATGTTCCCACAGAAACAAATTTTATTTTTGTTGATGTGAAAGAAGACAGCGAAGTTATTTTTAATAAATTATTGAAAAAGGGAGTCATTATTCGACCGGGAAAACCTTATGGTTGCACTAATTTCATTCGCGTTACTATAGGAACTGCTTATGAGAATCAAAAATTTATTCAGGCTATAAGAGAAATAAAGAATGTTGGATAATTAATATTTTATTTGGAGCTAAAATATAATCTAAATTGAATATTTTGAAACTATTTAGGAGGGAGGCATCAAAAGTGATTAAAAAATTATTATCAGGAAATGAGGCAGTAGCAGAAGGAGCATTAGAATCGGGCGTCGAGGTTGTAACCGGTTATCCAGGTACACCTTCCAGCGAGCTTATTCCTTTTTTAGCTGATATAGTAAAAAAAGAAAATTTAAAAGTGTATGTTGAGTGGAGTGTTAATGAAAAAGTTGCTTTTGATATAGCAACAGCGGCTGCATGGTCCGGCAAGAGAGTATTAATTACTATGAAAATGGCGGGTTTGAATGTTGCTTCAGATACACTTATCAATATTGCGAACAAAGGGGTTAATGGGGGAATGGTAATTTATGTTACAGATGATCCCGGTACTCATGCAGGTTGCACAGAGCAGGATTCAAGATTTTATTCCCTTATATCTTTAGCTCCCATTTTAGACCCTTCCAATCCTATGGATGCAAAAAATTTAACAAAAATAGCTTTTGAAGTTTCTGAAAAAATTCAGATTCCCGTCATACTTCGATCAACTACAAATGTGTCACATACGATGGGAATAGTTGAATGTGATAGTTATTCTTCTTCTTTAAATAGGTTTGAATTTAAAAAAGATGCACAAAATTATACTACAGTTTTAGCAGACAGAGTAAATCAGCGTAGATTACTACTAAAAAAACATGTAGAAGTATTAGAATTATTTAATAAATTTAATTTGAATCAGCTAGATATTAAAAATAATTTTGGAGTAATTGCTTCTGGAGTTTCTTGGACCTATCTTCAAGAAATCATAAATTATTTTGGCTTAGAACTTAGTACTTTAAAAATAGATAGTGAGAATCCATGGCCAGAAACTAAAGTAAGAAAAATGATTCAGAATGTGAATAAAATCCTTGTTTTAGAAGAACAGGAACCAATTGTTGAGACAATGCTTAAAAAAACCATGGTGAATACAAAAAAAGTAATTCCAGTTTTAGGGAAAGAAGATGGCACCCTTTCTAGGGTTGGGGAAAATAACTTAGAAAATGTTGCTGATGCTTTATCTAAATTGATTAATAAAAAATTAGAGTTTGAAGAGAAGATTCAAATAGATATAAATAAAATAAAATCATATAAATTGGAAAGAGCATTAACATTTTGTACAGGATGTCCTCATAGGGCGACTTATTATATAATTAATGAAGCCATAAAAAAATTAGGCTTTAAACAGGATGAGATTATCGTTACCGGTGATATAGGCTGTACTTCATTGGGTGTTTATAAACCGCTTGAGACATTATGGACAGAGGTTACCATGGGTGCAAGTATAGGTTTAGCCTATGGATTTAAAATCGCAGGTGCAACGAAACCAGTTATCGCAACATTAGGAGATTCAACATTTTTTCATAGTGGGATTCCGCCCTTGATTAATGCTATGCAATATGGTTGTGATTTAACTGTTATTGTTTTAGATAATCTTTGGACTTCTATGACCGGTTTTCAACCTAATCCAAATACAGGTTTGAACCTGTTCGGGAAACCTTCTAATATAGTTAGTATTTCAGCAATAACAAAAGCAATTGGGGCGTATACAATTACCATATCACCTTATGAAATAGAAAAATCGATTGATATTGTTGCAAAAACAATATCTAAAAAAGGTTTAAAGGTGATCATATCTAAGGAAGAATGTGTACTTCAAAAAGTACGACACGGAATTAAAAATATACCATATTATATAGACCAAGAAAAGTGTATAAAATGTGGTGCATGTATAAAAAATACTTCTTGCCCTGCCATAATTAATGATAATAATGAATATTTTATTGATAAAAATATTTGTACTGGGTGTGGAATTTGTGCTCAAATATGCCCTGTTAATGCAATTAAAAGGGAGGAAAAGTAAATGATATACAATTTTTTATTAGTAGGTATTGGTGGACAAGGAATTATAACACTTTCAAAAATATTAGCAACAGCTGCTATGTCGAAAGACCTTAAGGTAATAGTAACTTATAAAAAGGGATTGGCACAAAGAGGAGGTTCTGTGGGAGCCCAGGTAAGAATTGGGGATGTCTATTCTCCTCTAGTACCTAAATATTCAGCTAATTCGTTGTTATCAATGGATATGAATGAAACTTTTGGATATATTGATTATATAAATAAAAATACAATTTTAATGATAAACACTAAGATAATTAATGATAATACCTTCTTATCCAAAAAAGATAAAGTTAAAAAAGAAGAAATAAAGCAATTGCAAAAATCGATGAATGATAATATCGTTTTTATTGATACAAAATTAGAAATTAAACAAAAAGATGTAAGTAAAGGGGCTAATATATATATGCTGGGGGTGTTATTTGGAATGGATAGTAGAATTAATTCATTTATTAAAAAGGATGACATTATTTCTTCTATTAAAAAAAACTTGAAGAAAAATACTGAATTAAATATAGAATTATTTAATAAAGGAATTCAATTTATACAAGATAAACAAGTAAACTCAATTTAAGAAAATTTAAAAAATACTTTTTAAGAAGATAATATAAAATATTAAAGATCGGGGGTCTTTATGCAAAAAAGTTATTTAAAATATCTTTTTAATCCTCAATCTATTGCAATCATCGGAGCATCTTCTAACTCAACCAAAATGGGTTTTAGAATTGTGAAAAATGTTGTAGAAAAGAATTTTAAAGGAAAATTATATCTTGTTAATCCTAAAGGCGGTTCTGTTTTCAATATTCCCATTTTTAAGAGCATCGACGAACTGCCTGTGGGAATAGATTTAGCAATTTTTATGATACCGAAAAATGTTATTACTCCTGCAATAAAATCATGCATTAATAAAAAAACAAAATTTATAATGATATTAACAGCAGGCTTTAAGGAAACTGGATTCGATGGTATAAAATTGGAAGAAGAAATTAAAAAATTAATTGATCAATCTTCAACTAATATAGTAGGGCCTAATTGTGCTGGCCTATGTAATACTTCGACTAATATATATGCTACTTTTGAAAGTTATCCTAATGAAGGAAATATTTCCTTTATTTCACAGAGCGGATCTATCTGTAGTGCATTTGCAAGCAATCTATCTATTCGAGGAGCAGGTGTTTCCAAATATATTAGCCTTGGTAATAAATTAAACGTTAATGAAGTTGATCTTATTAAGTATTTAGGCAATGATCCGGAGACAAAATGTATTAGCTTGTATTTAGAAGATATTGCTGATGGTCGTTCTTTGTTGCAAATTGCACCAAAAATATCACTTGAAAAGCCAATTGTAGCTTTAAAATCCGGTTATACTCTTGAAGGAGCGCAAGCTACTTTTTCTCATACCGGTGCAATGAGTGGAAAAGATCAAATTATTGATAGTGCGTTCCGTCAAATGGGTATAATTCGAGTAAACAATCTAAGAGAATTATACGATGTTTCATCGGCAATTTGTACCCTAGGTCCATTAAAAGGGGGTAAAATAGCCATAATATCTGATGCTGGCGGACCAGGAGTGATTGCAACAGACGCGATATCATCTTTAGGTTTAAAACTGGCAAAATTGTCTGAAAAAACTAAAAATATATTACGTTCATTTTTACCATCTTTTGCATCGGTTCAAAATCCAGTTGATATGACATTTACCAGAGAAGAAAATCTTTATTATCGTTGCATAGAAGTTTTAAAAGACGATGAAGTAGATGTGATATTAGTCACCATTCCTAGTCACTTCGATACAAAAGATGAACTATTATCATTTTTAATTGATGCTAAAGAGAAATTAAAAATACCCATTATAGTATCATGGTTATGCGCAGATGAAGTAGAGGTACAGAGACGTCGTCTTTGGAAAGCTGGAATACCGACATTTATTGATCCCCAGCAGGCCTCAATATGTATAAAACATCTTGTGTGGTATGGACAATGGCTCAGTAGTAGAAAAATGGATGCCCCTGTATAGTATTATAATTATAATTATTTAATTAATAACATGTAATTTTTAAGATTAGGAAATTTCCTTCTTGGAAAAAAGTATAAAAAATCTATAATATATTTGGGAAAATATATTTTTGTTCAGAAATTGGAGGAGGAGTATAAGGTGCATAAACTTATCAAAAAGGCTAAAATAGAAAATAGATCTTTGTTGGAAATAGAAGCAAAAGAATTACTAAGAGAATATGAAATCCCTGTTCCTGTTTTCAAGTTGATACAAAATGAAGAGGAAATTAACCAGATTGAAAAGGATATTGGCTATCCTGTGGTTATGAAAATCGTCTCTCCTGATATCATCCACAAGTCAGATGCAGGAGGAGTAAAATTAAATATCAAAGATGAAAAGGAAGCAGAATCAGCCTATAGAGAGATTGTACTTAAGGCTATAAAATACAATAAAAAAGCGAAAATTTCGGGGGTAATAGCCTATAAGATGATTCCTCAGGCAACGGAAATTATAATAGGGATGATGAAAGATCCTCATTTCGGTCCGGTAATTATGTTCGGACTTGGTGGAATCTTTGTAGAGGTATTAAAAGATATTTCCTTTCGTATCCTTCCCATAGAAGAAAGAGATGCCCGGGAGATGATTAATGAGATAAAGGGATATGAAATATTAAAAGGAGCAAGAGGAGAAGCGCCCAAAGATATTGAGGCAATAAAAATCCTTTTAATGAAAATTTCAAAACTTACTACGGAAAATCCCGAAATAAAAGAAATAGATTTAAATCCCGTATTCGTATTTGAAAAGGGTCTGCAAGTAGTAGATGCCCGAATGATTTTGTAGCTTTGAAAAAAGTTGGTCCGGATAGAAAAGCAATAGTTGACTATATTGCAGATCCAGATTTCAAATATCACGGAGTTATAGGATTGACTAAATTAGACGAAGATGGTCAATCTGTTACCGGTGGTTTGACTTTAAAGGTTTTACGGAATGGAAAATGGATTTCTTTGTCGGAGTAGAATGGTTATAAAATGTTAAAATATTTATACTTGAAATTTCTTAATTATTTAGATGAAAGAGATTAGACAAATTCCCGGGGATTTTTTATTATTAAAATATACTTGGAAAATTTTTTGTTTTTTTAATTAATTTCACATGAAGATAGTGTAAATTTTAAATATATTAATTTAAATTATATAATCTTTGTGTCAATTATTTTATTATATAGATATGTTTCTAAATGGTTCTAAATAAAATATTATTTTATAGAAATCTAAATATCAGATGAAGTGGGGAAGTAATGAAGGTTTTTAAATTATGGTTGGATCCAAAAAAATGCAAAGGATGTCTAAGGTGTGAATTAGCATGCTCTTTTCATAAAAGTGGGCATAAATTCTTCAACCCTGAAATATCCAGTACAAAAATCACAAGAAATAATAATAATAAAGAAATTATGATGAGCATAGATGAAACATGCGATTTTTGTATAGATGAAAATGTTCCTCTTTGCGTTAAACACTGTGTTTTTGGAGCAAGGGGGATAGTGAAATGAAAAAAACAGTTAAGCAACATTACGGTTATGCTGGTAATATTTTACGAATTAACCTTACCAATAATAAAATATGGACTGAACCGACAGAAAAATATGCTAATAGATGGATAGGCGGTAGAGCTATAAATACTTGGATACTTTTAAATGAATTGAATCCTAATGTAAAATGGTCTGATCCCGAAAATTTGTTAACTTTTGGTGTCGGTGTATTGGTAGGTACTCTAGCCGGAGGTGCATGTAGAGTATCAGTTGATACTAAAAATGCCTTTAATAATGGTATGGGATCAGCAAATGTGGGTGGATTTTTTGGAGCGGAGCTTAAATTTGCAGGATTTGATAATATCATCATTAGCGGAAGGGCTAAAAATCCTGTTTATCTTTGGATATGTGATAAAAAGGTTGAAATTAGAGATGCTGATTTCCTATGGGGAAAAACTACTTGGGAAACAGAAAAAGATATCCGTCAGAATTTAAATGATGAAAGAATTAGAGTAGCAGCTATTGGTCCAGCAGGTGAAAATTTAGTAAAATCTGCTTGTATTATTGCTGATAGAGGATGTGCAGCTGGTGGTTCAGGGTGTGGGGCAGTTATGGGATCAAAAAATCTAAAAGCTATTGCAGTTCGAGGGAGGGGAAATGTTGAAATAGCTCAACCTGATCATTTTATAGATGCTGTTAATGAAGAGATACAAAAAATTAATCAGTGGCAGTTAATTAAAGAAATTCGAGAAAAAGGTTACTATGGTGCAATGGGAGGTCGAATGGACTCACCTTCCTGGGAACAAGGATATAGGCCGGTGAAAAATGGACAAGATGAACATTGGGGCAAAGATAAAATAGCAAAAATCGCTGAACAAGAAATAAAAAAATACCGAAAAGGGACTGTCTCTTGTTTTAGTTGTCCAATGTCCTGTAAACCTTGGATGGATGTCAAAGAAGGTCCATATAAAGTACAGGGAGAAGGTTGGTGGAATAATTCTGCAAACTCTTATTGTACAAAAATTGACAATACGAACCTAGAAGCAGCGGTATACGCACATTTATTAACTAACCAATTAGGTTTGGATGGAGACAATGCTGCCCAGGCAATTTCCTGGGCTTTCGAATGTTACGAAAAGGGTTTGATAACCAAGAAGGAGACCGATGGACTGGAATTGGTTTGGGGCAATTACCAAGCCATGATAGAAATGCTTAAGAAATTGGCTTATCGGGAAGGTTTTGGTGATTTTTTAGCAGATGGGGCTATAAAGGCAGCGGAAAAATTGGGTAAGAATTCTGAAAGATTTGTAATTCATGTTAAGGGACAGGATTCTTTGGACGGAATTAGAATTAATAAAGGATGGGGATTTGGGATTATTTTATCTCCTGTCGCAGGAAGACATTTACGGGGCAGTTTGAATGGTTTTTGGCTAAGAAATGATCGACCTATTAATTCTTATGAAAACGTGCCGGAAGATTTATATTATAATCAGAAAAAAAAGGCGGTCCAAGATATATTAGGGTTATGTAGTTATGTATATGGGCAGACCGTAGATGACTGGGTTGAATTATGTTCCAGCGCAACAGGAAGATTACTTTCTATAGACGAGTTGTTGCATATTGGATTACAAACACATAATTTAGAGAAAGCTTTTAATACTATTCATGTAGGGTTTGACAGAAATGATGATTATCCATGTGAACGATATTATAATGAACCTGTTAAATCAGGACCCTATAAAGGAGAGCGTATTGACCACGAGATATGGGGTAAGATGTTAGATACTATTTATAGACTACACGGATGGGATATAGAGACTGGTTGGCAAACTCGAAAAGGACTTGAGAAAATTGGTTTGAGCGATGTTGCAGAAAAGTTAGAGAAAGTAAACAAGTTGAAATAAATTGTTTACAAATTTAATATTTTATTAAAAATAATGAATTATTTAAACCGAATACTTCTTTAGTCATATGATAATTATTGTATATAATATATAATTTCAATCAAGGGAAACTTTTAAATTTTCGGTTTATAATGTCTCTTTCTCGGAAAGATGGTAGAAGTAACTAAAGGGCATTTTATTAGATATCATTTTTATAAATAAATATTAAACGTTATTTTTACATGTTCTTCAAAAAATTTAAAAATAAGAAATTGAGGAGGAAAAAATGTCTGTTATTAGATGGAGTAAATTCGCTGCAAAAACAATTAAAGAATTGGCAAGGGTTAAAGAGGAGGAAAATCTTTTAATATTAGCTGATATTAATACAAATATGGATATAGCAGAAGCTTGTTTAGCTGCAGGGCTTGAAATAACTTCTAATGCTCAGCTTTTAATAATTCGGAATATATTAGATAATGAAACAGGTGGATTGAACCCAGTTATTCATAATGCAGTGGTGAATTCTGATATTGTAGTAGGTCTATTTAAAGGATCAAAATTTTTTTCAACTAATACACGCACAGAAGCAGTTAAAAGGGGAACTCGTATTATTTCAACACAACCAGGAGGTATTGAGGATTATATAATACAGGCTGTAGTTGAAGTAGATTTCCAAAAAATGCGTAAAAATGTTAAATTAATGGCTGATTTGTGGGAAAAATCCCAAAAATGCCATATAATTTCTTCTATTGGAACAGATCTTAACTTTGAATTTCATGATAGGCCTGCACATATTGCGGATGGAGCGGCAATAACGCCGGGAGATGTTCAATTTTTCCCTGGAGCACAGGTAATAGTTGCCCCCATCGAAGAAACAATAAATGGAACAATTGTAGTAGATGGGATGGTATGTCCAGGAGGTATTGTATCTTCGCCAGTGACTATAAAAATGGAGAAAGGTGTAATAGTTAGTATTAAAGGTAAGGCAGATGCGAATGCATGGGAAAGTTGGCTCAAATCATTAAATGATCCTATTATATATCATTTATCGCACTTAAATGTAGGATTTAATCCTCTAGCTAAGATGAATGATAATGCAACCGAAGCTGAGCGTGTACTTGGAGCAGTCACATTTGGTTTTGGGCACCAGCCGAATTTTCTTAAAGGTAATATAACTACAGGGAAATTTCACACAGAGGCGATTTTAGCATCTCCAACTATTTATCTTGATGGAAAAATTGTATTAATGGATAATAAACTGGATGAAAAGTTAGGATTTGTTAAAATGGTTTAATTTTATAAATAAAAATTATTTAATTAATTAGGGATATCATTTTAGGAAATAAAGCAGTAAATAAATATTTTATTAAAATAATTTTGTAATAATAGGTTGAAAAGATAAAATTACTAATTAATAAAAAATACCAAGAAAACGAAGTAATAGGAGGTTAGCTAAATGTATTTTTATCAATATGAATTAGGAAAAGCTGCAAATATTCTCACTGAAGAGTTATTTAAGTTAAAACCGGGGGAAACTTTCGTTATTACAGCAGATACTGAAACTGATCCTTTGGTTGTTGATGCCGTTGCAACTGCAGCATTTACAATTGGTGCAAAGCCTATGGTTATTTGGACAGCATCTCCTTTGATAGAAGGAAAATTAGCAGATTCAATGTTACCAATAGAATCTTTGACAGGAGCCTTGAGGGGGGCAAATGCTTGGCTACAACTAAATAATAAACCAATATTATATTCAACTCCCGGTCAAGTTGCAATGAAGGAAAATAAGAATCTTCGATATTTAGGATTTAATGGTGCAACGATTAGTATGATGGTTCGGTGTATTGGTCGAGTTGATTATCCAAATTTAAAGAGATTTCTTCTGGGTATAGCAGACCTTACTAACAAAGCAAAGCATATTCGCATGACTAATTCAGCAGGAACTGATGTTGAATTTGATAATATCCCTGGTTTTAATGTTGGGATTCAAGATGGCTATGCTGATGAGCCTGGAATACATTGGCTGGCAGGCCAAATCGGATGGTTACCAGATAGTAAATCAATTAATGGAGTTATTGTTTTCGATGGTTCACTTGGACCACCATGTGGAGTGCTCAGCGAGCTAATTTGTTTGACAATGAAAGAAGGAGTGATTGTTAAAATTGAAGGTGGAGCTCAAGCACGAGAATTTGAGCAATGGTTAAATAAACTTAATCATCCTCAGATGAGGAAAGTAGCTCATGCAACCTACGGATTCCTTCCTGGCGCAAAACTTTCTGGGAATATCGCAGAGGATGAAAGAATTTGGGGTTGTACTGTATGGGGGTTTGGTTCTACTACTAAGGATCCGGCACCTTCACATACAGATGGGATTTGTTTAGATACTTCTATTTGGTTAGATGGCAAACAGTTAATGGAGAGAGGAAAAGTTTTAGATTCTAAGCTAGTGGAATTGGCAAAGAAACTTGGAGAAGCTTAATTGCAAATCAAGATGTAAATTAAGGTAAAATAAAATATATGCGTACTTTGGCTATTGTAGAGCGGGTTTTCTAAATTAAAATAAATTGAGAGGAGGAAGTCGTAATGTTTATATAAGAGAAAAAATTATAATGAGTATATAAGATATATAAGAATTATATTGTAAAAAGAAATTTTGCTATTAAATCAAAAACTTTTTAAGGAGGTTTGTTATGTTAAATGGAAAAACTAAAATATTATTGATTACTTTGTGTGTGGTAGGAATATTGATTAGTATATTAAATATAGGTATTGCTTCTAGCCCTAGTATAGTGCGGTATAATGCTGATTGGCCGATTATAATTGATCCATCTGTTGGTGCAGACTGCCAAAGTGTGACCGCGAATGTTAATCTTTTTGATCCATTAATATCTGCAGATACCAAAGGAAATGTTATACCTCATGTTGCAGAAAGTTGGGCTGTAGCATCGGATGGCTTGACTTATACCTTCCACCTACGTTCGGGAATTAAATTTCATGATGGGAGTGAGCTAACTGCTGAAGATGTGAAGTTCAGCATGGACCGTATGATAACAATAGGAGAGGGGATATCATATCTTTGGTCGGAGAACGTACAAGAGACAGAGGTTATTGATAAATATACTGTCGTATTTCATATGAAAACTACCTTCGGGCCATTTCTTGTTACCTTGCCTTCTTTCTTTATTGTAAATAAGGAATTAATTATGGCGAATATTAGCCCAGGCATATATGATGATATGGATGACTATGGTAGGGGGTATGCTATTGATCACGATATCGGTTCTGGTCCTTATATGCTTAAAGATTTCACTGGCGAGTATCTACTCTTGGAAAAGAATCCCAATTATTTCATGGATATTAGTACTGCACCGGATGAATTTAAAATGATTGGTTCATCTGAGCCAATATTATTAAAAACATTGATGTCTCGCCGAGAGTTAGAAATGACCTATAGATGGTTGGGTTCTGAAACACTTAATTCTTTGGCAGAAATTGAAGATGTAGAAATTGCTCAATGGCGTTCTGGTTCTGCGGAATATATTACTATGAATACCCGTAAACCGCCACTTGACGATATCCACGTCCGAAAAGCATTAGCTTGGGCTTTTGATTACGATGCGGCTGTAAAACTAGTTCCCGGATCTGTTCAGGCAAGAGGACCAGTACCATTGGGTGTTCCTGGAAGTGATGCCAATAGTTTTCAATACCATCTTGACTTAGAGAAAGCAAAGTTGGAATTAAAACAGTCAAAATACTATGGTCATTTTGATGAATATCCTATAGATATCTCGTGGAATAGCAATAAAAGTATGGAGAAACATGCTATGCTACTTATGGCAAACGCTACTCAGATTGGTTTAAATGTTAACGTTGTAGAGACAACTTGGGCATTATTTTGTTCAGATAGTGCGTCAATAGAGACAACTCCGGGCCTTCATGTTTTATCTGCCAATTCTTACTATCCAGAAGCTGCTTCTTTACTTCAAGCACGCTATCATTCTTCGACCACTGGTACCTGGTTACAAGCGGAATGGTTGCTCGATCCCGTGTTAGATGAAATGATTGAAGACGCAATTGCCACTGCGGATAAAGATGAAAGATATGCTAAATATAGTGCAGTTACACGATATATAATAGATCTATGTCCGACCATCTTCACAATAGAAACTCCAGAAAGTCGTGCATATCAGTCAGCTTATATGGATTGGCCTGCTGCTAGGGGAGAGGTAGTTCCAATCTATAAATACGATAATTCTATGCGATATATTAAAGTATACCCTGAAAAAAGAAAAGAATTATTAAAAAAATAATAAAAAGAAATACGAAAAGGAGAATAATTTTTTATTAAGAAGGAAGCCCTTTCGGGTTTCCTTCTTAATAAAAGAAGATCATGAAAAATGGAAGAATAATGTTTTTAAACAGAATTTTACATTCTATATTCGTTTTATGGGGCCTTTCTGTGTTTATTTTTGTTATTTCGCGGATCGTACCAGGTGATCCAGCAAGGATGGCCTTGGGAGCGAGAGCTTCCGAAGAAGTGTTACAACGTTTTAGAATTGCAATGCATTATGACAAGAGCATTGTTGTTCAATATTATTACTGGTTCAAAGATGTTCTCCATGGTGATTTCGGGATATCTATCATCACAAAACACCCTGTTTTGGAAGATATTAGCCGAGTTCTTCCAGCAAGCTTAGAGCTTACTATCTTTGCTTTTATCTTTATAATAATTATCGGAATTACTATTGGGGTTATTTCAGCTCGATATCATAATACTTGGATAGATAACTTAGGGCGATTCGCTGCATATTTTGGAATTGTAACACCTTCATTTGTTTTTGCAATTATGGGTATGTTAATTTTTTGTTACATACTTGAGGTACTTCCTGCTATGGGAAGGCTTAGTCCAGAATTAATATATCCACCAAAGATAACGGGTTTAATAACAATTGATGCATTAATTCAAGGTAATTATATAGTTTTCTTTGATGCTATTAAACATTTAATACTACCCTCTATTAGCTTAGGTCTATTAGGAATGGCATCAGATGCAAGAATCACTCGAACTTCAGTTTACAATAATCTAGGGAAAGATTATATTATAGCTGCCCAATCCTATGGCATTCCTGATAGAGTTATTATGTTCCGCGACCTTTTGAAGCCCTCCCTTATCCCAGTCGTATCTCTCCTTGCTTTACAATTTGGCTCTATTTTGTCACAAGCTTTTCTTGTTGAGTTGATTTTTAATTGGCCTGGATTTGCTCGATACGGGATGACTGCTATAATACAAAAAGACCTTAATGCAATATCTGGGGTAGTCTTAATATTGGGTATATTTCGTATATGTGGCAATATCATTGTAGATTTTCTTGTCGGTTTACTCGACCCCCGAATTCAACTAATAAAGGAAAGGAGCGAATAGTTAAGATGAAAAAGACTATTTTTAGCCAAGTATTAACCTCAAAAAAATGGGAGAACGCACAAAGAAACTGGTATAAGTTTTCTCGAAATCGTTTATCTATTATAGGATTGCTCGTAGTTTTTATTATTCTGTCTCTTGCTATATTTGCTCCTCTTATTACGGTACATCCCGAAGCTGTTAGTAAATATGTGAATTTTTCTGAGGCAAATCAACCACCCTCTTTAAGTTATCCCTTTGGGACTGATGTATATGGCCGGGATATATTCACACGTACCATATATGCTTTCAGAATTTCTCTGTTAATGTCTTTTGTAGTTCTTTCAATATCGGTTTCTGTGGGAGTAACTCTAGGACTTGTTGCGGGATATTTTAAAGATTCATGGATTGATATTTTAGTTATGCGAATAACAGATATTTTTCTTTCCATTCCTGCATTAGTTCTTGCACTATCAATTTGTGCTATTCTTCCTCGTAATCTGACTACTACGATGATAGCCATATCTTTAGTATGGTGGACATGGTATTGTAGAATGACATACGGAATCGTTTCTTCGGTACGAGGTGAATTTTTTATTCAAGCTGTTGAATTAATTGGTGCAGGAAAATTACGTATTCTTTTTAAGGAAATCCTTCCTAATTGTCTTTCGGAAATTATTACAAAAATGACATTGGATGTGGGGGCTGTTATTTTAATAGGTTCTAGTCTTAGTTTTGTAGGACTTGGTGCCCAGCCACCTACTGCTGACTTAGGAAGTATGATTGCTAATGGAGCCAAATACTTACCTGATTTATGGTGGATATCAATGTTTCCTAGTATTGCTCTTGTAATGGTTGTATTAGGATTTAACCTTTTAGGAGATGGAATTCATGAAATATTTAAAGTTAGTGAGGGTTAATTTATGAAAGGAAATTTACTTGAAATAAAAAATTTAAATCTACATTTTGAGGTTTTCGGTGGTTCACTCAAAGTATTAGATGGAGTAAATTTTACGGTGGGATACAAAGAGAAGGTTGGATTAATTGGTGAGGCAGGTAGTGCGAAGACCACTACAATGAAAGCAATAATGAAAATTCTTGGTATGACCACGGCAAGAATCTCTAAAGGTGAAATTTTATTTAAGGGAAGAGATATTTTAAAAATGAATAAAGCAGAGGTTCAAGAAATTAGAAGAAAAAAAATCTCTATGATTTTTCAAGATCCTACTGCTGCTCTTAATCCTTACTTTTCGATAGGTTCTCAAATTAGGAATATTATAAAATATTCGGTGGGAATGGGAAAAAAATTAACGAAAGCGGAGATCAAGGCTCGTGGGATAGAAGCATTAAGGAAAGTTATGCTCCCGGATCCGGAAAGAATATTGAACTTTTATCCTATTCAGCTTTCTGGGGGTATGCGCCAAAGGGTTTGCATTGCGATGGCTTTCCTAAGTAACCTCAATTTACTTATCGCTGATGAGCCTGGAACATCACTTGATGTAACAATTAAAGATCAGGTTCTTCGCCTGTTGGAGGATTTAGTTGAAGAAAAAGATATATCAGTAATCTTAGTTAGTCATGCTTTAGGAATGGTTAAGAATATCACCGATAGAACCTATGTAATGTATGCTGGTTCTATGGTAGAAGTAGCAAAGACTGTAAAATTATTTGCTAACCCCTTACATCCATATAGTAAGGCCTTAATAGCCGTTGTTCCTAAACTTACCGGAGGAGGAATATCGCAGGGAATTCCAGGATATATGCCTGAATACTTAAATCCACCACCAGGGTGTCGGTTTCACCCGAGGTGTAGTTACGTAATGCCAATATGCAAAGTAGAAAAACCAACTTTTTTTGAAGTTAAGGAAAATCATCAAGTTGCATGTTGGCTATTTAAAAAAGGGAGAAATTAAATTGGGAAAAAATAATATCTTAACCGTGAAAAATCTTAAGAAATATTTTATTACCCAACAAGGAATTGTTAAAGCAGTAAATGGTATTGATTTCTCAATTAAAGAAGGTGAGATATTTGGTCTGGTAGGTGAATCTGGTTCAGGAAAAAGCACAGTGGCTTACACTGTAGTTGGTTTATATAAACCTACCGAAGGAGAGATTACTTATTATAATCAAGATATCAGCACTGAAAGTAAAAAACGTTCTAAGGAATTAAAAAAGAAGATACAAATTGTTTTTCAAGATCCAGGTACTTCAATAAACCCCACAAAGAACATTCATCAGATACTTGAATTACCACTTATAGTGCATGCTATTGCTAAAAATTATAAAGATCGAACCGATAAAATTAAAAAACTTCTTAAAATGGTCGAGTTACCAGAAGATTATATTTACAAATATTCCCAGATGATTGGAGGAGGAGAAAGACAAATGATTTCAATTGCACGAGCTTTAGCAACAAATCCTTCTTTAGTCTTATTAGATGAACCTACATCAGCGTTAGATGTGTCGATTCAAGCAAAAATTATTAGTATGTTGATTAAACTTCAAAAAGATTTCAATTTATCGTACCTCTTTATTACTCATGATCTAAGCTTAATGCGGAATGTAGCCTCATCAGTTGCTATTATGTATCTTGGGAAAATTTGTGAAAATGCATCAAGGTCCGAATTTTTTCAAAATCCCTTGCATCCCTATACACAAATGCTATTATCATCTATACCCGTTTTGACTGATGAAGAAGAAAAACTTAAACCTAAAAAGGTAAAATCAATAGGGGAAATTCCTAGTCCTGTAAACATTCCTGCTGGTTGTAGTTTTTATTCGAGGTGTCATGAGAAAATGGATATCTGTTCTAAAGAGGATCCAGTTATGGTAGAAATAACTAAGGGGCATTTTGTTAGATGTCATCTTTTTAAATAAGAATGAAGAAAATTATTTTATATTTTTTAAAAATAAAAATAAGAAACTAGGAGGAAATTATAAATGGTCGATTTAAAAACTATCCACACAAATGCAAAAGAAATCAGAGATAAGCTACGTTTACTCACTTATC